>Ga0115005_10000262_pt1 | contig 40332 bp, 45 predicted proteins | sample ArcOceMetagenome_FD_87163 | JGI IMG/M metagenome (GOLD analysis project Ga0115005, IMG submission 87163) | Marine eukaryotic phytoplankton communities from Arctic Ocean - Arctic Ocean - Greenland ARC118M Metagenome | ecosystem: Environmental > Aquatic > Marine > Oceanic | place: Arctic Ocean... | reverse complement strand
CTTAACCTCTTCAGAGATATAGACTGAAGGCTCCTTCTCAAGATCGCTAATTTTTGCTGGAGTTAAATCTTCCCCACTCTCTAAACTAATATTACCAATTAATGGAAATTTATTTTCAATTGATTTCACAAAAATTAAACGAGAAATTTTTTGGCCATCCTGATTGGATACGGCCATAGAGTAAAGCTCAACAAGTTTTGTGTAATCAGATTTTTTATCTTCAAAATACGTTTTTACGTCTTCTTTTGATTTCTCTGAGAGATCAACCCTTCCCGTAATTGCAATATCAGATGATAAGAGATACTTTGCACGTTGATCGAGAGTTGACGTTACATTTTGGCTAAACAAATAGATCGTTGTAAATCCCACTAAGCCCACAATGAGGTTAAAACAAAAAAAGATCCATTTTTTTTTATTATTTAAAAGTTCTCTAGAGATAAGTTTTAAAACGATCATAATTTTTCGATTTGATGATTTTTAAGTTCATATATATGGTCACACTTTTTTGCTAACTCAAAATCATGAGTCACTAATAAAAGTGTCTGCTTTAGTTCTCTCGCAGTCGTAAGTAAGATATTCATAACAGACTCTCCTGTTTCAGGATCTAGATTTCCACTGGGTTCATCAGCAAGTACATACTTTGGTTTTGTGACAAGTGCTCTTGCAATGGCCACTCTTTGTTTTTCTCCTCCTGATAACTCACTAGGAAAATGGTTTTTTCGGTGAGATAAACCAACCTGCTCTAGGATTTCCTCCGCTTTTTTTATTGAATCAATTTCATTTCTAATTTCAAGAGGAAGAAGAATATTTTCAATCGCCGTAAAATTATCAATCAGATTAAAACTCTGAAAGATAATACCAATATTATTTGCTCTGAAATTGGTAAGATCATTTTCACTTAATTGCGAGATTTGAGTTTGATCAATTGAGATCTCTCCAGAAGTTGGTCGATCAAGACCTGCAAGCAGCGAGAGAAATGTCGATTTTCCACTTCCTGACTTTCCAACAATTGCAATGATTCCCGTATCCGAGAGCTCAAAAGTTAAATTTTCAAGAACGCTAACAATATTAGTTCCTTGTGAAAAAGATTTAGATACTTTTTTAAAATTAATCATAGATGTTCCTTCAAAACATTAAACAAATTAGTTCCAATGATCTTGTAGCCTGCTCTATTTGGATGAATGCCATCTTCAATATTCAATGCTTTATTTCCCGCGACTCCTTCAAGAATAAATGGAATCTCTTTCACTTTCATTTCAGAAATAATTTCATTAAACATGTCGCTAAACTCTGCAAGATATTCTTTTCCATAATTAGGTGGCATTTGCATTTTTGCTAAGAAAATTATCAAATTATGTTCCTTTGCAAGTTTGATAGTCTCTTGCAGATTTTTTTTACTTTCTCCTACTTTAAATCCTCTTAAACCATCATTTGCACCTAGGGCCAGGATGAGAATCTTTGGCTTCGATTTTAAAAACCATTTAAGACGACTCTTACCCGATGCTGTTGTTGAACCGGAAACTCCCCCGTTAATGACCTTATACTTCAGATTATTTTTATCTAATAAATCTTGTAGAACACTTGGATAGGAGTATTTTTTATCAACGCCATAACCCTCTGTAAGAGAATCTCCAATAATGAGTATTTTATCATCAGAAAAAGAATGATTAGCCCCAAATAAGACTAAAAATATAACAAGAAATTTCATCGCGACCCTTTATTTAATTTACTTGGGTAAATTATAAGATACTGTTAGAATAAAAGAAAACATTTAAGGTCAGGAGAATGTTAATTATGAGTCAATTTTTAAAACCCATAGCATTATTACTAGTTGGCAGTGCAATAATTGGAGCATGTGCAGTTGCTCTGGCCATTCCAATGGGATTTATTCTCTAAATTAATGCAATTAAAAATCTTATTATGGAATCTTCAAGATTTCTATGTTTTTATGGATCACTATGATGGAGAGAATCTGTCAGATATGTCTAACCCAAAATGGCAATTATTAACTTCTAGCTTTAAAACCAATAAAGATCTCAGTAAAATTATAGCGATGAGAGACCTTATCAATAAATTAAACCCTGATATTTGTCTCTTTACCGAAGTCGCAGGCCATGAGAGTTTATCGAATTTTAATGAGTATTTTCTTAATAATAACTTTGAAATCATTCATTCTGATTCTAATTCAGACCGAGGTATAGACCTAGGAGTCCTTGTCAGTAAGGGCCTTCAGACTCCCCTGAAACATAAATATTATCGCCAAAAAGTCTTTGCAAGAGGTGTTCAAGAGCTGAGATTAAGCTATGAGAACCTTGAACTTCATATCTATCTGACTCATTTAAAATCCAAACTAAATATCGCAAAAAAAGATTTCGAGGGAAGAGGTCAAAGACAATTAGAAGTCGAAAAAATTTGTGATATTATTTCGAAAAATAGTAGTGACGGCCATGAACATATTTTTGCAGGAGATTTAAATGGTATTATCTTCAAAGAGGAAACTGAAGCTGAACTCGCCCTATTTGCCAAAAATTTGAGGCTCATTGATGCCCTTGAAACCATCAACAGGCCATATTTTGATCGAGCGACCTATTTCTATTATAATAAACACAACGAAATGATTCCTATGCAACTTGACTATTTCTTATTAAGTGAAGGCTTAAATAAGAAGATTGAGAAGTCCACAGGAATACTTGATTTTGATGGACGTGAGAGAGTTAGTTTTCCAAAAAATTTAGCAGAAAAAAGGAATCAACCAAGTGATCACTACCCTTACTTTTTAGAATTAAAAATCACTTAAACTATTTAGAAATAAACCGAAAATATCACATAACCTAAATTTGGAGATTTTATGAATAAATTTTTATTTACTGCACTACTATTAGTTTCATTCAATGTATTTGCTGAAGAGGCGTTAAATGCAACGGTAAGGCTTACTCCGGCGGGATCATTTCAAGTCAAAACAGATAAAATATCTGGGAAAGTATCGAAGAAAGATGGTGGATACACATCAGATAAATTATGGGTCAAAGTCAAGTCTCTCAAAACAGGTATTGATCTTAGAGATAAGCATTTAAAAGAGAGGCTAAACTACAAGACTAATTCAAAAATAGAAGTGACAAAAATGAGCGCTAAAAATGGTAAAGGGAAAGCTTTATTTGAAATGAATGGTATCAAGAAACCTATTAGTTTTACTTATACTGCTAAAGAGACTGCTTTAACTGCAAGCTTTAAAATTAATTTGCAAGATTTTAAAGTTAAAGACCTGAAATATATGGGAGTTGGGGCTAAAGATATCGTAGAAATCAATGCTAGTGCTAAAATCGAATAATGTTCTTGTACTAAGAGTATAAGTTGCTATAATTCATTAGACTTTAATTTGGAGGTTTGTTTGTCAGACAATAGTGAGAATTTTAAAATTTCAGTAAGTGATGGGTTTCCTATCGAAAAGGCTCTTAGAAAATTCAAAAGAATGGCCGATGCATATGGTATTGTAAAGAATTACCGTTCTCGCCAAGCTTATGAGAAGCCTTCTATCAAAGCAAAAGAGAAAAGAGAAAACGCAGAAAAGAGAAGAAAGAAGACTGATTCTAAAAGTAATAGTCATAGAAGTAAGTTCTAACATTTCCTTTCTTTTAAGGTCGTTTCAAATTAATTTCTTATAAAGTATTAAAATTACGTAAAAAAAAACATGTAATTTTTATATAGATTCTTATCAACCTCTCAATGAATCAAATATAAAGCCTCTATCAAGGATTTTACTTGATTACTTTGAGAGGGGAAATAATGAAAAATATTTGTTTAACAGTTCTATGCTTAATATCTATTTCAGCTTTTGCTGAGAATAATTGCAGAGATGCAGTTGTTGCAGGATATAGTAGCCTAGGTATTGAAATTTCAAGGGATTCTTTTAGTAAATATACTTTTGAAGATCTTAATATAACAACTGAGCAGTTCAATGAGTTATCGACAGCAGAACAAGTTGAGATCTATAATTCAATTAAACCTGTTTCAGTAAAAGTTGAAGAAACAATTTCAATCATAAATTCCCGTATCAATCGTATTGTTGGATCTGTGTATGAATTCTTCTATATCGATGAATTAGCTCAGATGAGAGAAGCAAGAGATTTACTGAGAAGTTGTAGCGGTATCAATTAAAAAGAAAAAGTATAGTTCAATTCGAAGATAGAATCATTTTGAGTAAAGACAAGGTTATCCGACTCTTTACTCACATTTCTTAAATAATAACTCAATTTCAAATTATCAATAAAAGTAAATAATCCATATTCAGATGCAGATTTATTTGAAAATGAATCACTTGAAGAGCTTAACTCATGCCCTATATAAAAACCGGCATTAATCATTCCCCCCATATAAACAATTTGATCATAATAAGCTGATAAATAATTTATTGATTCATCTTTTAAAACTGCTTTATTAGTAGAATCTATTTCAAAGCCAATTTCTTTATCAATATTATACAAGAAACGAAAGGCCACAATGGAGAATGCAATATAGCGAATACCAGCAGACATTTTTGTTCTCGTATAACCCTCATCACCATTAATCACATCTTGAGTATTATCAAATTGAACAGAACCAGTTAGATAGCTTAAAAACAGGTGAAAACTCTGGCTAAAAGCATAGCTCATCGTAAGCCCTGACAATGTATTTAAATTTGAAATGAGTTTACCATCTGTTCGTGCTGATTCATCTTCACCAACTAATTTCGTTGAATAAAAACTTAGAGTTGGAGTTATCTTTAGTGTGTTTGCCAACAATTGTTGGGAACTAAAAATAAACATAAATAGTAAAAATATTTTTGTCTTAACCACAATCAAATTCTAGCCTATATATAGATAAAAATAAAGGGGTCCCATTGTAGGACCCCATCAACACTTAGATAAATTCATTTAGGAATAAAAATTATAATTTTAAGACTGCTTTTCTTTTATGCATTTTTAATAATTCTTTATCGATAATTCTTTTCTCTGTTCTAGAAGGAGATAATAATTCTTCTGAAACATCTGCTTCTTCTCTTTGTTGAGCTACAAGTGCATTACCAAATATATCTGGAATTTTATTTGATATATCTGTTACTAGTGCAAAACCATTTTCTCCGGCTACCTTAGAAGTATAAATCCCCGCAGCACCTAAGTTTCCATTCTTATTAAACATTGGCATAAGAACTGTTGTACCAACTTTTCCACCGATATTATCAAAAGAGCTTATTGGAATAATGATTCCAAGAGCCTGAGCACCAGAGTTTAAACTTAAAAGAACAGTTACTTTTCCAAGGGGAATCGTTAAGACGTTTTGATTGAGAATAATTGGCATAAGAGCTCCGTTTGGAAGTCTCGCCGCCGTCGTCTCCAAGTGGACGCCAGAAGACACATTTAAATCAATGCCAATTTGATTTAATCCAGCTGCACTTTGCGAAAGACTTACAATACCTACTTCTTTTCCTGTTTTAGGAAGAATAATTGGAAATGAAACACTTGGTAGCATTAAATTTCCGATTGCAAGATCTGCCGTTAGTGAGACCACGACATCTCCATCGACATTGGAAACATTAACCTTTACATCATCAACCATGGGAGCTTGAGATCCACATGATACGAATACCGTTAAAAGGAGACTTAGAACTAAGAACTTTAGTGTTTGAGAGATTTTCATAATTGAATCCGAGAATGAAGCGTTGCTTCGAGAGAGAACTCTTAATTGTTTGCAATAAAACGTACCACTTCAACTAACGAACAACCACAATGAAAGAGATTAGTGCAAAGATTTGAAAATGCTGCACCACTGCATTGTAACAGTATTTTAGTTCAGTTACAATTATGAATTATTAAGAAATTATAAAACTTTACTAAAATTCATGGCTTAGGTATGCAAAAAATAGACTTTTACTTTGATTTTCTCTCTCCTTTTTCTTATTTTGCTTGGAAAAATCACCAAAACAAGCTCCCAAAAGATCATTTGGAGATTAACTACAAACCTGTTTTAATGGGAAAACTCTTTAGTCACTTTGACTTCAGAGGGCCTGGTGAGATAGAAGTTAAACGAAATTATGAGCTCAGAAAATGCTTTAGATATGCTGCTAAAAACAAGATTCCATTTCTTCCCCCAAAAGAATTTCCCTTTAACCCAATTGCACTGAATCGCTGTGCGACTCTTTTCGCAGCCAAGAGTGAACAATTTAAGATCATTGATTTTTTATTTGATTGTGTCTGGGCCCATGGGATGATTTTAGATGACCCTGAACTCATTGCAAAGATACTCACAGAGAATAATTTTTCATCCGAAGTCATTGATTTATCTTTTGAACGAACGGCCAAACAAGAGCTAAAAGCGAATATAGCAAGTGCTATCAGTAAGAATATATTTGGAGTCCCTACTTTTGCCGTGGATGATGAATACTTTTGGGGAAATGATAGTTTTGATGATCTCAATGACTACTTATCTAAGAATGACAACTGGAACAAAGAGTTATATAATCAATTAGTAGAAAAATAGACCTTCCATGGCCTGAGGCTTCATCCATAAAGTTTTTGGTAGAGTTTTATTATTAAAATTAAAATAAGATTTGAATAGTGATGTAAGAAATTAACAGAATTATTTAAAATTTGGAGATAAATGAGCGCAAAGTTAATAGATAAAATTACAGAATGTATTACCCAAATTATAAGTGAAACAAATGGTATCGCTATAAAAGATACTCTTCACCTCGCAATAAATTCAGAGTACGCAAATGAGCACCCACAAGTAAAAAAATCTCTAAAAGAATTTAATAAATTGCTTGCAGGTTTTCAACAAGACGAAGTTGAGATTCAAACCCTTTTGATTCATCCCGTATCAGATGCTTTAAAGTTATTTTTTAAAAACTTTCCACTTCCCTATAAAGAAGAACATATTCACCTCACAGGATCTTTAACAGCAGAGTTTGTTTATCCAAGGCTTAAGCCCCTGCTAGAAGGACCTAATAAAGATTTATATTGGAAAAAAATTAGAGAGACCTATGGGGAAAATGTAAAAATTGAATCTGTAGAAGATGTAGATGAATTACTTAGACTAAAAGAAGAAGAACAGTTTGAGCGCTACCTAGAAATTTTACTTTTACCAAAGCTTATTCTTGTTGATAAAAATGCTCATATGGAAGCTGCCTATCATATGGCATCTGAATTATATCATTCCTATAATGTAGGATTTATCAGATTAAAATTTACTTTTTCTAGGGCAACCACAAATACTTCAGAACAAATTCCAGGAGCAGATAATGTTTCAGAAGAAGATGTCGTCCTTGGACTTTTTGAAGGATTTAATGAATTTAAGAAAAAAGTTCCAGATTTTAACTTCATCTTATCTCCTTGTTTTAGAAAAGAATCAACATTCTTTGATGGCGATAATTTTGCTTCAAAAAAAGAGCATTTTAATTTTCAAATCGATCAAATTCTAGAGATTTTAGAAAGAAATCCTCAACTTAGAGATCATCTTACTGATGTTGATACGGTTGGAAATGAGAGAGACCTTTACTCAAAAGGGCATTTTCAAGATATGAAAATGGGTCTCAGAAAATTACACTACAAAGGCTTCTCCATCAGGTCTCACCATGGTGAAACATGGCATACATTAAAGCGTGGTGTCCAAGCCGTAGATAACTCTATGAATATTTGGCATATTGACTGTCTAGAACATGGATTAAGTCTTGGTATTAATCCAAACTTTTACTATCACTCACTTTATCAAAGATGTATTGAACAAAATGAACAAGGAATACCAATAAAAGATCGCTCTCAAGAGTGGAGAGAAATTGAAGAAATGGATTGGCGTGAACACGAGGCGATTAAAATTAAGCTCTTTAGTGGAGTTCCGCTTGAGCGAGATGAAAAAACGATCTTTGTTAAAACGAAATTTCATGCGGCAAGAGAAGTTGAACATTATCAACATGATGTTTTAAATCGAATGTTAACTAAGGGAGTCTCCTTAATTGCCCTTCCTTCATCAAATAAAAGACTCACTGGATCTTTTCAAGACTATAAAGATCATCCATTTTCATGGTGGGAAAAAAAGGGTGTAAAACTTGGAGTTGGGACTGATAATTATATCACTTTAGGAACTAATTATATCCAAGAGCTACTGATTTTACTTTATACAGACTGGGATAGTTTAAAAATTACGAAGCTTTTAATGGTTGCCACGAAAGAAGATAGAAGGCCTTATATCTCTCAGCTTTTATGGCAAATGAGATAAATTAATTTGCAATTGATTTAAAGCTTTGTGCTTTTGTATGATACTCACCATCTTTACTACATCTTTGAGTCGTTACAAATGATTGCTCAATAACAAGTCCCGGAATAAGTGAAGTTGATCCAGAAAACATATAAGCTTCAAGATCTTTAATGCGATATTGATTCGCATTTTCTTTATAACCTGTTTCGATGATAAGACAATAGTTTCCAGACCCTGTACAATTCGGATTTGTTGAATCTAGTAGGTAGCTCCAAGAGACGATTGATCCCTCTTCACTATGACGTTTGGTTTCTGTCGTAATTCCAGCACAGAATTCTGATAATAACTTTGAACTCTTTGATTGTATCGTTGAGAAATACTTAGAACTCGTTGTATCTAGTCGGTATAAAGAATTTGAACTAATGATAGCCGCACTAAAAACTTCACTTGCAGGCTTATCACTTCCACATGATATTTCACTATAATCATAACTAAGCTTTTTATTTAACATTATAACTTGTCGATCTAGGTAGTATTCTTTTTGAGTCATTAAAGCACAAATGCTCTCTGCAATTTTCACTTCATTCTCTTTATAAGAATCATTAGCTTTTATTGATTGAACTTTATTAATTGACTCTAGGCCAGGCTCCTCACCTTCAATACCACATGAAATCATAATAAACGTTAATGCTATCAATAATGTGTATTTCATTTTACCTCAAATCGTTTAAACTTATTTTTGCTTCTCTTTGATCTTTTAAACCATTTAAATAGTTTTCAAACCAAGAAGCATTTGATCTTTTTAAAAGCCATGTATCAAATACATTTCTCTTACTGAAATGGTAGTTAACAGAAGAGAGATTGTCTAGTACCAGCATATTCGCAAGGGCCGGAACCTTTAGCATCGCCTTAAGTCCATAAACAGTACCAGAAAAATCTTTTTCCGATTTAAAATATGTCACAATGTTCTCATAAGAATAGTATCCATCACTAATCCCTTTATCACATAGCTCGGACACTTCATCTAGACTTGATTGATATAATTTATTTAAAGAGACTTCTAAGTATTTATCAGAATCCTTCCAGTCATTTTCAATCAGCTTTGTATATAAGTCCTCTGAATCTGATACCGGTAAGGCCAGGACTGGATATAATGGAAGCATTGTTTGATTATTTTTTGCTAAGTTGAAGTCAACACTAGATGTATAAGTACTATGATCAGAACTAAACTGGGCTTTATGCTCTAAAATCGTATCATGAAAACTCGGACATGAACTTAATTCACTTTTCACATCGACAATTTTTGCAAGGGCCTCATACTGCTTATACAGACTTAAAAAGTAAACTTGCCTATTCGATAGTTTTTTTAAGTGATCATCTTCAATCATAGGTGCAACTGAAGCAATTGATCTTGATGCAAATTTTTTGGGCTTCATTTCACCAATATAAAATTCTGGTTTTAAATATTTTTCTTGATCAATTTTAACTCTATCAACACCGCTTACATTGATAACTTCTTTTGTTGTCGAGCAGCTTAGGATTGTGAATACAAATGTGCAGATCATTAACTTCTTCATCTTTTCCTCCAATATCTCTCTACTCATCGGTCCAGATTGAATAATGAAAAGGAGAAGCTCTTTTTTCGCTCAAAACAGGCAATATTTTCGCTAGATTCCTCCCCTAAATTACTATACTATTTCACAATGAATTATTGGTTAATGAAAACAGAGCCTGATGTCCTCTCCATCGATAAATTGAAAACGTTAAAAGAATCTGACTGGGATGGTGTGAGAAACTATCAAGCGAGAAACTTTATGCGTGATCAAATGAAACTTAAAGATAAAGTTCTTATTTATCACTCAAGCTGTGATGAAATTGGTATTGCAGGAATTGCAGAAGTGTCCAAGGAGTCTCATCCTGATTACAGTGCCATTGATCCAAAAAGTGAATACTTTGATGCTAAAGCAACAAAAGAGAATCCTAGGTGGTATATGGTTAGTGTTAAATGGGTTCAGACATTTAGTCGAGTGATCTCTCTCGATGATCTTCGATCAATACCAGATCTCTCAGAGATGATTGTCATAAAAAAGGGTAACCGCTTATCGATTACCCCAGTGACTGAAAGTGAGTATAAAATTATTAAAAATTTAGTTTAAAATTAAATAATTTCCATTTTCTGAAATCTTATTCTCTACAACGATTGAATAAGTTTTTGAGCTAGATTCACCATTAATTTCAATATCAAAAACATACTCTCCAACTGAGAGTACTTTATAAAACTCTGATCTTGAGAAACCAAATTTACCAATACTAACTCTTGATCCATCATTAAGTACTTTAGAAATTTTAACAGCACCTGACTTATCAGTAGAGTTAGTCATTATAAATCCAGCACCTTGATGGATTGCTTCAACAAAATTTATCATTGATTGCTTATTGTCTTGATAGAAAGCTGGAATATATCTATAGCTAGGCCATTTAGTATCAGATAACTCAACAGTTACTTGTAAATCATTATACCAAAAATAGGACCAATCTTGCATACCACCTCTAAGAACATACCAGTCAGCTCCATTTGTAATTCCACGATTAAACTCTCTTGAGCCTCTCATCGCTGGATTCTCATCAGCATATTTTAGGGAGAGATCTTGAAGTAGACCATCAAATGGATGTCTCTCATATGAGCTATCCCAAGGATAGTTTACAACAACTGCTCCACCATGAAAGTTTGCAGATAAGGAAAAATTTCTAGATTTTTGAAAGTCCATCACTGCAATAGTTTCGACTTGTCTGTTAGCACCAGTATTAGTTTCGTTAATCGTCCAATCTGGAAAATTTCTATTTAAATCAACGTTTCTAGCATTCCCTCTCTGTCTTCTTTTACTTCCATCTGGATTCATTGAAGGCATAATAAATATTTCTGTATTATTGATTAGGTCTGTAATTGTTTGATCAACACCATAGCCCGCGATTAAATCTCTAATTAAGAATTGAGTTAACTCTCTTCCAGTGATTTCATCTCCGTGCATACTTGAAATATATTTAAACTCTGGCTCAACTTCATCGATTTCAACATTATCTGAAATTTTCACTACCCATAAATCTCTTCCATCCACAGATTTTCCAATAGAAAATAGTTTTGCAATGCTAGGATTCATGGCCACAAAAGTTTTTAGATTTTTTTCAACTTCAGCAAAGCTTGGATAATCAATTGAGCTTTTATTTTTTGTAGGTATGATCTGGTTCTCTCGGTAGCTTATGCCTGCATTATTTAGCCACTCTTTCATTCCTGTGGGTCCATAAAGCTCAAACCCATCATGAGAAATATGATCAATGGTTAAAGCTGAATGTGTCTTAATTAAATCTAAGTCTTTAAGCGAAGTAATATAAACTTCTTCTTGAGTACTTCCAATATGGGCAAAGCTTGATATCGAAATTAGAGATAATAGGCATGCATAAAATTTCATAAAAACCCCTCTTTTAAAAACAGTACAATAATTATTTAAAAAATAATAAAGAATAGTCATAAATGATAAATTTTACTTAAAATAAAGACTTATTTAAATAAGTAAAGTCTATTTCTTGATGAATAAACACTTAGATATTCACCACTTACAGTAGCAGTCCCAAAGATTGCAGATTGGTCAGATCCAAGAGAGAAATGTGCTTTTTCAGTGAAATCTTCTCCATCAACAAGATAAATACTCTCTCCCATAGTCGTAACAGCAAGGGCTCCCTTCCACTTTACGATTGAGCTAATAGCTTCATTTGAAACTTGTTTTTGAGAAATTATTTTTCCATATTGATCAATTCTATAAATGATTCCATCTGTTGATCCAACTATGAGTTCATCATTATGGATCAATGCTGTATGAGATTGAGTAAACTCAAGTGTTTTCTCGATTAAACCGTTCGTTGTATTTACAAACCTAATTGGGCCTGCGGCAGAACCTGCAACTAAATATTTTCCAAATAAAACAGGAGTTACATCTACATCAACAAATTTTACACCCGTTGATAATTTCTGTTCCCAATTTATAATTCCTTCCTCAATTGATAACGATACAAGATTACCATCTGCAAACCCTACGATAATATTATTATCAAGGGGATAAACTTCCGAGACTCTTTGTAATGTCGTCGTATAAGGAATCGATCTTTGGTAACGCCAAAAGATTTTTCCTGTTTTAGCATCAAGAGTAATAATTGTATGATTTCTTAAATGAATAATCATTCGACCAGAACTATAAATTGGCTGAGACTCTATGGGAGATCCCAAATCAACAGCATAGTTAAGCTTACCGGTTAAATAGTGGCGTGAATAAAATCTTCCATCAATACTTCCATAATAGATATATTCTGAAACTTTATTCACTCGTGATTGTATCGTCTGACCTTCACTCGCACTCCAAATAAGTTTACCTGAGTTTATATCGAAGGCATTCATACTCCCACTCAAATCTCCCATATAGACAATATCTTCAAAAATAAATGGAGAAGATGTTCCAATTGGCAAGTTACCTGAGTTATAAACTGGATCTAGATTTTTAATCCAACTCACACGAAATAAATTCTCATTTTTTTTAGGAGTCTCGATCTTAGATCTCATCTGTGCGCAAGACATTAAAAATAATAAAAGTACTCCTAAAATATATTGCATTCTATAACCCACTTAATAAAAGTTTTGCTTTTGTCGAATAAATTGATTTTTCAAAGTTTTTTGTTAAAAAATCTAATCTCTCTTTTGCTCTTTCAACATTATTTAATGAGATATAAATTCTACCAAGTTCATAATGTACTCGATCTTGTAAAAATAAGTTTTTTGATTGCCTTACTTCTTCTAAAACCTGCGCTGCCTTAACTGCTTGAGCCTGATCCTCTAATAAAGAAGAAACTCTAAGAGCAACAAAAAGATAAAGATCACTCGATTTATTTAATTTATTTGTCCAATTTTGAACTAAAGTTAAAATATCTTGATCAAGTTTTCCTTCATTTTCTAGCTTATTTAAGGAAGCAAGAAGTGACGGAATTAAATTAGCAGAAGTCATGACATCTTGAGAAACATTCATCAGAGATTTCTTAAAAACTTCTGAATCTACTTTATCCTCTATATAGGGATTAAACACAGTCGATTCAACTTCAAAAACCGCCTCTAAATTTTCTTGCATTTGAGTTTCTTTTAAATGAGAAAAAACTGAATAACCTAGAATCATCGCAACAAGAATTGCCCCAATGATTAAAATTAGTTTTTTATTCTCATTAATAACATGACCCAAATCGGTTCTATTTAACGTCTGTTCTAAAGTTGCTGCATCTTGATTAGTTGACATAATCTATCCTTTTATTCTTTGTTTTATGAATTTTATTCTTAAAATCAATAAGTTGTCAAAGTCCTAGTGTTTAGTTACGATTTTATTATGAAAAATATATTTTATACACTGACATTAGGACTATTTTTAATCTCAACCGCCAACGCAGGGAGTCTTATTGGACGACTAGGTCTTGGTTATTCTAATCATCTAGAAAGTGAAATGCCTACACTCTCCCTAAAACTACAAAGAAATAGATCAACGGCCCTAGGTGGTAACTTTGGACTAGATTCTAGTTCAGAGGGTACATTTTATGCATTTGGATTTAAATTTTACCGCTATATTTATGAAGAGCCGCAATTAAATTTTTATTCAGCACTTGGCCTTAATATTTTTACCTATAATAATGAAGAAAAAGATAAAACAGAACAAGGAAACCAGATTGATGGTACCTTTGGAACAGAATTTAGCTTTCAAGGAATTGAGAGTGTAGGATTTAGTTTTGAATTTGGTATGAGTTTCAGTAAATACCAAGGAGAATCTCACCTGAAAACTGTTGGTAATAGTATGATTAAATCTGCAGTACACTTTTATCTCTAGGTCTTAATGTTTAAAAAACTCTTAAACCTCTTTATCATTCAAACTCTTCTTTTAAGTACAAATGTATTTGCTCAATTCCAAGATGGTGGCTTTGATGATGAAGACTTTAATGTCGGTGGCGATATCTTCCAAGATTTTAATGAAGACATAGAAGCATCCCAAGTAATGGAAGATGAAAGATTCTTTAGATATTCTCGTTTTTTTGGAATTAATCTTGGATTAGGTCTTACAACCTTTACTGACAACAGAGGTCTGGCCTATGAAGATAATCACCCGACTCTCTCTTTTTCATTAATGTATTTTATAAATTTCCAAAATGCCTTTGTCATTGGGATGGAGTATTCTAAACATACCATGATTATTGATAGCTATGTCGTTGGATCTCCCACTCAAATTATTGGAGTTGTAGAGACAAATATGCTTCGTCCTTTTTTTGGTTACCGCTTCTATATTGATACGAGTGATCTTGGAACAGCAATAACTTATTCAAACCCTTATTTTGTTGGAAGAATTGAATACTGGTATCAAACCAATTCATTCCCAGAAAGATCAAACCTATCTGATAAAAGTGATGGTGGAATTGGAACAGGTATTGGTTTTGGACTAGAATTTCCAATTGAGTTAAAAAAGTCTTATCTTAATGTTGAATTTCTCTACCATAGAGTTAATTTTTTCGATAAATATACTAAAAATTATAGTCAAATTCCTGATGAGCTTGAATCTGAGACTTGTGGAGCTGGCAAAGATGAATTGTGTGATAGTACAGAAGGCTATGACGATCTTCGAGGGGATGTTCTCTCAATCATTATTAATTATCATATCGCGTGGTAAAAAAGGGAGATTTCTCTCCCCTAAAATTTTTATTCTGCTGTGGTTTTCTTTAATCTTTTTGCAATATCAGTCGTCGTTCTAAAAATTAAATGAATAGGTGTATTAATTAATTTAAATTCTCGGCGAAGACCATTTGTAATATAGCGTCTATAATTTGCAGGTACTCCTTTTGATTTATTTGTAAATAAAATAATCGTTGGAGGCGATGCCTTAATCATAGAGGCATACTTAATCTTTAACGTATTTCCACCTGAGTGAGATAAAACAATCGGATGCTTGTCTACAAGGTAGGTCACCACTTTATTTAGCTTACCAGTAGTTACTTTTTTATTTCTAATTAAAATAGTTTTACGAAGTGATTGTCTAAGCTGCTCAATATGAGATCCCTTCATCGCAGAAATGGTAATAAGCTCACAAAAACTAAGCCATGGAATCGTTGCTCTTAAATCAAGGAGCCATTCTCTTTTCTTTTTCGCGTCCTGCATTGTCTCATTAATAAGGTCGACTTTATTTAGACAAATGATAATTGATTTTCCTTTATCTAGAGCAATATCACATAGTCTTCTATCCTGATGTGTAATCCCTTTAGTCGCATCAACCATATAAATAATAACATCTGCTTCAGAAATTGATTTTAGAGATCTATACACAGACTGCTCTTCAATAAATCCTGAAACAGTATTTTGTTTTCTAATCCCTGCGGTATCGACAATTTTAATTGATCTAAGAGGATTTAGCTCTTCTTCAATCTCTGATTCAGCTTCAGGCATTTCATCATCGCTTAAGGCCATATCAATTGATTCTTCATTATGCTCAACTGTAAACATTTCCTGATCTGCATCTGATTCATTAAATTCAAATTCATCATCTGAATCATCGAGGTCTAGATCTTCTAATTTGTACTCTTCAGGAAGCTCATTATATGCAAGCATAACCTTATCACTCATTTCATCTTCTAATTCGATATACTCTTCATAGAGCTCATGGTTAGATTTTCTAAATTGATTCTCTTGTGACGTTAAATGCCCTACATCTTTTCCAAATGATAAATCAAAGTATCCCTCAATTGGATCAACTGTAGTTCCTGCTATATCAGAAACAAGTGCTCTTTGAGATCCAACAAAGCGATTAAGAAGAGTTGATTTTCCAGCATTAGGAGCACCAATGATGGCAACATTAGCAACAACATCAAAGTTTGGCTTTACACCGATTTGAGCTTGGTATTTCTCGTCGATCGTAAATTTCGTTGAAAAATTATAGATCTTCTCATTTAACTCCCCAAGTCCTCGTCCATGCTCTGCTGAAACAATAATAAACTCTTCTTCTGCAAGACCGAGTTCATAAAATTCTGCTTCATCACCCCACTGCTTATCTGAGTCAAATTTATTCACAAGAAGCCATAGAGGTTTTTTTGTCGTTCTAATAAAATCACAAATTGATTTATCAAAAGGAATAAGTCCTTCTCTAACATCAACAACGAGAAGAACAAGATCTGATTCATCAATCGCCATTTTTGCTTGCTCGGCCATAATATTAAAAAATGGTTCTGCTGTTTTTCTCTTCCCGAGAGTTTTTATCTCTTCGATTTTTTCAGGGTAAAATCCACCTGTATCAACGACAATAATATCTCTTTTATTCTCGCCTCTTGGATCTTCAATAGTTGTAATTCCATAGTGCCTATCTCTTGTGACACCAGGCTGATCAAAAGTCATAGCTTTAAAAGATTTTTTCATTAATCTATTAAAGATCGTACTTTTTCCAACATTAGGTCGTCCAATTAATGAGACAACTAGTGAGCGTTGATTGCTCATTTTTTCCTCCAAACTCTATTTGATTTATGAGTTCGAGGAAGACCTATCTCATCTAAAACAAAATTATTTCTAAACCATTTTGGACTTACTTTTACGTGTAAGTTTAAATGTACTGTGCTTCCAACCATCGCCTCGATTTTCTTTCTAGCATTCGTTCCAATCTCTTTAATGACAGATCCTTTAGATCCAACAACAATTGCTCTTTGAGATGGTCTATTTACTAAAATCGATGCTGAAATTCTTGTATCTTGCTTAAAGTCTCCTTTGGCTATTGGATCTTGATATTCTTCAATCACAACGGCTAACTCGTAGGGAAGTTCATCCTTTAGAGTATTAAAAGCTTGCTCTCTAATATATTCAGATGCAAAAAATCTTTGATTTTTATTTGAGACAGATCCATCTGGATAAAGATGTGGGCCTGGAATGGCAGCATCACAGATTGCCCCTGTAAGTAAGTGAACATTATCCCCTTCTTTTCCAGAGATCACAAAGTACTTCTCTGCTGATGGGATTAAGTCTTGAATGCTTGTAAAAAATCCATCCATATTTTTTGATTCAAGATTTTCAACTCTATCTGATTTTGTAAAAACAACCCAAGTTTTTGCAAGCTCACTGTCAAATTCTTTTACGAAGTTTTTACACTCACTCACAACATCTTTGGTTAAATCAATTAAAAGTAAATTTAGATCTGCTCCTTCACTTCCGTATTGAGCTTGTCCATTCATTCTAATATTTAATTCTTGCCCTGATGAGTGAACACCCGGAGTGTCAACAAGCACAACTTCTGTTCTATCCACTGTAAAAGCACAATGAAATTGATTTCTTGTAGTCTGAGGCTTTGAGCTTACAATCGTTAAATCAAATCCCATTAAATAATTAATAAGCGTAGATTTTCCTGCATTAGGCTTTCCTAATAATGCAACCATAATGCTTTTATTATGGGGATGTTGATCTTCTAATAACATAATTTCTCCTAGAGTTTATCTAATAAATTTTGATCTAATACTTTTTTAGCTAATAATTGCATGGCCTTTTTCTTCGATACATTAGTCATTTCTGCTAGTTCAAAGTTTTGGACACTTAATTTTACTCGAAATTTTTTTATCCCATCGATTTCAATTTCTTCTGATATATATTGAGGCTGTTCCTTAAATTTTTTGGCAGTAAGTTCCTGAAGTTTAGACTTAGCATCAAACACTTCTAAAGAACTTTTATCAAACAGTTGAATATTATTCTTAGATTCGTAACGACTAAAAATATCTAATAGCAACACTTCAGTTTTCATATAGCCATGATCTAAAAAATAAGCTCCGAGCATGGCTTCAAAACAGTCGGATAAAATTGACTCTTTCAAATAACCGCTCTCTTTAAGTTCACCTTTTCCAACAAGAATGAGTTCATCAAGCTTTAAAAATAAGGCAAGTTTACTCAATGATTTTTCATTAACGATTGAACTTCTTATCTTTGATAACTCTCCCTCAGTAGAATCTGGTACCGTCCTAAGTAGCTTACTTGTAACGGCTAATGAGAGGACTGAATCCCCAAGGAACTCTAACTTTTCGTTATGATTAATTTTGATAGGTGCTTCATGATAAAATGATTTATGGACGAATGCTGAAAAGATATTTTGGCTACATTCAATCTCTTTAAGAGAAAAATAAGACTTAAACTCATTTATAACTTGATTAATGTCTGGATTTTTATTTAAAGGGAAATACTCCTCAAATAAATACTTTGATATTTGCTTCACTCATTCTCCAAGGTCGTCATGGCCATACTGCCATCATAAAATCGCCCTATGATTAACACAGGGCGATTTAAATGTAAAACTTCTAGATAAAAAATTCTTTTTAGCCCAAAGCCTATACTAATTCCCCAAAAAGTATGTTGCCTTATAGCACCGTTTAGAAAAATTAAGAAGGATTTAATTTTAGATTAAAAATATTACATCATTTATGAGGAGTTTTTTGAGATAAAAAAAGCCCAGCTTGATGCTAGGCTTTTTTTATATTTAAAATTAAACAAGACGAATATTAGTTCTCACACACAGGATGTAAGTTCTTTTTAACAATAGACTTATGTCCTTCAGACAAATAATTTGACTCTAAGCTTACTTCTAGCTCCTGAGAACAACTCACTCCACTGCCATTGATATAATCTACATTTACTTTATATTTTTGATTTTGAGCAGCAGTACAGGCCCTATCACACTCATTTATAGCTTCATCGGTACCTATTGCATCAAGAGCTCCGAGTGTTGATAAAACGAGCCTATCTCTTCTTGTCAAATATTCGGCTACAAATTCAACTTTTGTAGATTTAATATCCTCTGATTCTACTTTTCTCTTTGTTTCCATAAAACTCAAAACGGCTTCTTTTACTTCCTTTTCTCCGAATGAAGGCCCATAGCAAGAACATGCATAAGTTGAGATAGATGACATTAATGCTAGTCCGATTAAAAGATATTTCATAAGAATCTCCAGTAAAGGTTTTTATAGTTTTAGAAATATAGCACCAAATAAATACAATGCACTGCAGCGCCCAACTTTTTATAATTTTTACATATAAAGCTCCCTTTAAAGATAAAAAATAAATATACGAAGCATTGCGTAAGTACTTGAAGATACGATGATATTTTGGTAAACAGGGCCATGAATAAATTAAATCTAATTGAGCACCAAACACTATTTTTACAAAATCTTGAAAACACTGGAAAAAGTTTTAATACCCTTAAAAACTATAAAACTGATTTAAATATTTTTAATCAATTTTTAATTCAAAAAGGAAGAAAGCTCTCTCTTGGAGAAATTACAAATACGGAAGTTCAGGAATATTCATATTTTTTAGAAAAAAAATATAACTCTCCTAATTCTATTAGAAGACGAGTTCAGGCCCTAAGAATTTTTTTTGATTTTCTTATCTCAAAAGAGGTTTTTGATAAAAATCCAATTAAAACCATTATAACCAAACCAAAGATAGTAGATCTCCCAAACCCTGCTCCTTTTGATCAAATCCAAAAACTTATTGCAAAGCTCTACTCAATTGATGAAAAATCTAGTCTTCACGAAAAGCTTCTCAACCAAAGAAACCTTGTTCTTATTTATTTAATTTATGGGGCAGGATTAAAAGTTTCAGATATAGAAAGGTTAAATAATTATTCACTAAAGCTTGTGAAAGGAGTCTATAGAGTCCTTGTAAGCCCTCCTAAAAGAGATCCTTTCACAGTTCTCATGCCTGAGAATTTCACAGATATCTACAACCAGTATCAAGAACTTTTGGATGAAGGTAAAGAGAGAGATCATATCGAATTTGATGATTTATTATTTAATGGAAATCCCTTTAAAATTATTAAAGGTGGATTATCTTCAAGAGGTATGGAGGTCATCTTTAAAGAATTCTCAAAGAATAATGAGATGCAAATAACAGCAAAGAGCCTAAGGCAATCTTGTATTTTTAAATGGCTTTGCCAAGACATACCTCAAGCAAGAATTAAAGAATGGATGGGAGTTCAACCTCAATACTCCCTTAATCCCTATATTGAATTATTAAAACAAAACCCTGAGCAATTTTGCTTTATGGAGCTCTAGCATTTGAAAAGTGACTTTGACTATATTCAATTATGTTTTGAGCTTGCTAAAAAAGCCCTTGGCAATACATCTCCTAACCCCTTCGTTGGGAGTGTCATTGTAAAAAATGATAAAATTATAGGATCGGGCTATCACACAAGATCGGGTCAACCCCATGCTGAAATTGAAGCTCTAAATAATTGCAATGAAGATCCTATGGGAGCGACACTATATTGTAACCTAGAGCCTTGTTGCCATACAAATAAAAAAACTCCCCCATGCGTTGATCGTATTATTAAAGCGGGCATTAAAAAAGTTGTGATCTCAAATTTAGATGTAAATCCCGAAGTTGCAGGTCGTGGAGTACAAATTCTTAGGGATGCAAATATCGAAGTGATTCACGGAGTCTCTAAAGAAGAAGGTGAAGTTCTTAATGAAGTCTTTTTCACTCATATTACAAAAAAACGACCTTTTATTCATTTAAAATGGGCTCAAACTCTTGATGGAAAAATGGCAACCCTATCCAACCAATCCAAGTGGATAACAGGAGAGCTTGCCAGAGAATATGTTCATAAAGAAAGGTCTCTTTATGATGCCATTATGATTGGAGGAGTTACTGCTAATGCAGACAATCCAAGTTTAACCATCAGAAATAAAGACGGTGAACAATCAAAACGAAGGATCATTCTGTCTCCAAATGGGGAGCTTTCAAAAGATTTAAAACTCTTTAATGATGAGCATAAAGCGAAGACTCTTTTAGTTTCAAATTCAAAGACTGACTTTAATGTTGAAAAAATATTCTGTGAAATGATTGATGGGAAAGTGAATTTAGAAAAACTCTTAAAAGATCTTTATAAAGAGAATGTTTTCTCAATCTATATTGAAGGCGGGCCTAAGCTTATTAATTCATTTTTAGAAAAAAATCTTTTTGACAGGATTAGCATTTATATCGCTCCTAAACTTTTAGGAGAAGGAAAAGAATCTTATACCCATACCCTAACAAAAAATCTCGAAGATGCTCTCAATTTTAAAAATGCTAAATGGACAATCTTAAATCAGGACATACTTATGGAGAGCACAAGGAATATATGTTTACAGGACTAATTAAAGATATTGGAAAAATTCATTCCATCAAATCAAATGCCACTGGTAAAGAATTTATCATTGAGACAAAAAAACTGATTAAAGAGATTCATATTGATGATTCAGTCGCAACAAATGGAGTATGTCTTACTGCGACCAAAATCAAGGGGAATTTATTTCATGTGCAGGCTGTTCATGTCACTCTTGAGAAAACAAGTCTTGGTCATTTAAAAATAGGATCCCCTGTTAACTTAGAACTAGCTCTCAGAGCATCTGATCGCCTTGGAGGACATATCGTTCAAGGACATGTGAGTGATGCGGGAAAAATGAAAAAAGTGACTAAAAAGGGAAATAATTTTGAGGTAGAAATTAGTGCTCCAAAAGAGCTTTTTAAATATATCATCAATGAAGGCTCTATTGCCCTAGATGGAATTAGCCTCACAGTTGCAAAAGTTTTAAAAACCAGCTTTATTGTTTCCATAATTCCTCATACTTGGGAGAATACAAATTTAAAATCAAAAAAGATTGGTGAATTAGTAAATATTGAAGTAGATATGATGGCCAAGTATCTAGAAAATTTTCTTCGTTTTGAATCGAAAATAAAATAAGTAAGGATTAGGAAGAATGTTAGATAAAATTGAAGATGCCATTGAACAGATTCACCTTGGAAAAATCGTCATTGTTGTCGACGATGAAAATCGTGAAAATGAAGGAGATCTTGTCATGGCGGCAGAGCTTGCTAACTCTCATGCAGTTAATTTTATGGCCACTTATGGCCGTGGGCTTATCTGTGCGCCCATTACACTAGAAACTGCTAAAAGATTAAATTTAGCTCCAATGGTAGAGAGAAATGAAGACTCCTTTTTAACTGCCTTTACTGTATCAGTGGATGCGAAACTCAATACAACGACAGGAATCTCTACAAAAGAGAGGGCCATTACCATAAATCTTTTAGCAAATCCTAAGTCGAGTCCAGAAGATTTTAACCGCCCAGGCCATATTTTTCCTCTTATCGCAAAAGATGGTGGAGTTATTGAGAGACCAGGCCACACGGAAGCTGCGATAGACCTCGCAAAACTTGCAAAGCTAGATCCATCGGGCGTTATTTGTGAAATCCTAAATGAAGATGGAAGTTGCGCAAGACTTCCTGAATTAAAAGAATTTGCAAAAAAACACCAATTAAAAATTATTTCAATCGAAGACTTAATCAAATACAAAAAAAGACTATAAAATATAGCGGGGTTAAATATGAAATTATTAGAGGGAAACCTAACATTATCAAATCAAAAAGTTGCCGTAGTTGCAGCCAGATTCAATGAGCTTATTGTTTCAAAGCTAGTTGGTGGATCACTTGACTGCCTTAAAAGACATGGATTACCTGATGATAATATTACTCTTACTTGGGTACCTGGGGCATTTGAGCTCCCTCTTGTTGCTCAAAGTTTAGCGAGAACAAAAAAATATGATGCCATTATTTGTCTAGGTTGCGTGATCAGAGGAGCAACGACTCATTATGATTATGTTTGTAATGAAGTTGCAAAAGGAATCTCTAAAGTTTCCCTAGAAGAAGGACTTCCAGTTATGTTTGGTGTTTTAACAACTGAAACGATTGAGCAAGCTCTTGAGCGAGCTGGAACGAAGGCCGGTAATAAAGGCTGGGAAGTTACAGCTGGTGCCGTTGAAATGATTAATTTAATGGGAAATATTAAAGAAACCAAATAACTCACAGCGTTACTCTTGAAAAAATGACCTTTTAGTGAAAATAGCTTGCACAACTATAAGAAATTATATAAAACACTAAAGCTTTTACGATTGGAGGTAAGCAGTCTAGAAGCAATTTAATATAAACGTTTCTTACCACTAGAAATCAACGGACCCTTAAAGTGCCTCTCGGTGCTTAAACTTCCATTTGATTATCTAGATTCAACATCATAAGGAGACTTTAATGTCTAAAACAACAATGGGGAAAAAGTCTGCTTTCAAGATTCAAAGACGACTTGGAGTAGAACTACCAGGGCTTGGAAAAGCTGGTGCATTAGAAAGAAGACCATATGGTCCAGGTATGCACGGAATGAAAAGAAAGAAACTTTCTGATTATACTATCCGTTTAATGGAGAAGCAAAAAGTTAGATTTCACTATGGATTAAGAGAATGTCAATTAAGAAACTTAGTTGTTAAGTGTAAGAAAAACAGATCTCGTTCATGGGTTGACTCTCTAGTAATCGCTCTAGAGTCAAGAATTGATAATATCGTATTCAGATTAAACTGGGCACCATCAACTGCAGCTGCAAGACAAATGGTTTCTCACGGACATATCTTAGTTAACGGTAAAAAGTGTACAATTGCTTCTGCAACTGTATCTCCTAATGACATCATCACTATCACTGATAAAGGTGCTAAGTCAGGAAACTTCTTACAAGCTAAGGCAAGACCAAGACTTTCTGCTATACCTGCTTACTTATCAACTGAAAAAGATGGTGAGAAAGAAAAAGCAAAAGTAATCTCTGAAGCATTACCAGAGGACATTCCATTTGCATTCGAAAAACGATTAGTGATCGAATATTACTGGAAACTTAAATAATTATTATTTTTTAATATTGATTATAAAAAAGAACCCCGCTTTATGCGGGGTTTTTTATTATATTGATAGTGGTATTGAGATGCCTAAAAGGTAGGAATTATATTTTTGATCTCGATCTGATTCAGTTCCAGACGCAGACTCAATCTTTGTCGTTTTTAAATTTGCAATTTCAAAGTTTAAACTTACAAAAGGCATGATCTTATAACCAATTCCGAAAATCATTCCAGAGCCATCAGTAAGCTTTACCTTATCATCGTTTTCTCCGTTATGAGAGATTACATACTCTCCCCATACTCTAAGTAAAATTGGAAAATCATAACCAACAAATAGACCAAGAGTTGTAAAACTCCAATCATCGTCAGATCCTGAATCAGGCTTTAAAGTCCATGAGCTGCGTCTTCCATCAAGACCAAACATAAATCCCAAATTTTGAAAACCACCTCGAGCACCAACACTAGTTCCAGAAATTTTATAGTCTGAATTATCATTTGAAGCAGTTGAATTAAATTCCATCCCTGCATAAGGCTCTAATAAAAATGCAGCCTGCGCTCTTTCAGAATAATAAAACATCGATATAAGTGCTGCTAATAAAATTAAACTTTTTTTCATATATCCTCCGTGAGAAAATTAAATCCAAATTCTAGAAATCAAGTGGGAATGAAACTGAAAGTAAATATGATGCCCAGTCTAGATCAATATCACCACCACTTGCTTCTAGAGCATACTTAGCTGTTTCAATTTCTAAATTAATACTTAAAAGAGGAAGTCCCGTAAAACCAATTCCAAAAGATTGACCGTTTTTGAATGCAATATCAATATTAGAGTTTAAATCATCAAATTCTAGATCTGAATTAAAAGTATACTCGGCCCAAAATCTTAAGAGAATTGGTAAATCAACTCCAACAAAGGCTGACATATTAGTTCTTTTTCCATCAGAAAAAGTATCCATTTCATAATCAATCCCTGCTGACACTAATAAAAAACTATAACCTAATCTCGAACCAAGTGCTGTGAAGCCCTTTCCAGAGAACTCTGCATCAGCTAGATCAGCAGTAGTTCCATAACTTCCATAACCAATATAAGGGTCAACTAATAAACCAGCTCTAGCACTTAAACTAAAAAAGGCAACAAGGCCCAGGATCAAAACATTTTTTTTCATCTATATCTCCTATTGATATTTTTACATTACGAATTCTCTTACTATTTTAAACGATTTAGCTTTACTCTTATAGATGTTGCAAAATTTGCTCAATTAAATGATCAAAAAAACAAAGAGTTTGCCCTAATTCTTTTCTTTAATCTTAAATATATTTCTAATGTCATAAAGAGTAATTTGATCTGTTTTTTTCAACTTATTAATTTTATACGAATATGGCATTTTTTATTTTTTAAAGTGAAAATAGCATTTCCAAATCTTCTAAATTTCTTCTAAAATAATCTTAAGAAACTAAAAATCTTACACACATAATTACTTCTTTTGTGAGAAAGGAATTCGAGCAAAAGATCTTAATCTTACACATTAAATGACATTTAAATAATTAACATATGTTTAAGAAAATTAAGCTTTTTGAAGCTTTTCTTACACTATTCCTAATAAAATCTTACACTCATTGCCGAATAAAAAACTCACTGGTTTAATCTTTCTACACACATTTATAGAGGGAACTTACAAGGAGAGAATTGATGAGTAATTCAAGCAGGAAGAATCATCTTACAAAAAAAGAGCTCAAGGAGTTGAGGGAGAAAATCTTGGGAGAACAAGAAAGAATCCAAAACAAATTACACTTTGATGCTCCTCACAAACAAATTAAGGATTCCAATTCAGGTAGAGATGAAGTTGATGCTGCAAATGATGATATCATGAGGCATACAGAACTTCGTTTTGCGACTCGAGAGAATTTATACCTTAAGAAGATCATGAAAACACTCAAACTAATGGAACAAAACGAATATGGTAATTGTGAAGACTGCGGTGAGGCCATAGGCTTTTCTCGTCTTATGGCAAGACCAACAAGTACAATGTGTATTGTCTGCAAAGAAGACTCTGAGAGAAATGAAATGCAAAGTGCTCACGGACGAATGTCTAAATCCCTAGGGAAAAGCGTTAGTCTTAGATAATCTAGTTAAACAAGTTGGAGAATTGAGCATGATGCTCGATTCTCCTTAAAATATAGATTTATCTCAAATCTTTAAGTAATCTATTATCATGAGTAATTCAAATCCAAAAATTTTACTAGCAATTCCCACTTATCATTGTGAAAAACAAATAAAGAGAGTTATCTCTGAACTCAATTCAGAATGTTTAGGTCATCTTAAGGAAATTATTATTTTAGATAATCAAAGTAGTGATAAAACAATTGAAGTGGCAAAAGAGACATTTGAGAGTTTGAATATTTCAAATTTTAAAATTTTTTATAACGAAGAAAATTTAGGACTTGGTGGAAGTCAAAAGAGGGCCTTTCAATACGCTATCGACAATGAGTTCGAGCATATCATTATCCTCCATGGAGATAATCAAGCAATCAGTAATGAGCTTATGCTTTTAGTAAAAGAAGTTATTCATCATAATGAATATGCCTGTGTTTTAGGATCTAGATTTTCTTTAAACTCAAAAAGGATCAACTATTCTAGAGTTCGAACCTTTGGAAATCTCTGCTTTAATGCCCTTTACTCTCTCTTTACCCGTAGACTTATCGCAGACCTTGGTTCGGGACTAAACTTATTTAGTGTAAGATTACTGAAAAAAGTAGACTTCAATGCTTGTTCCAATGCCTTTACTTTTAATATGGATCTTATTTTAAAAATCATCAGTACGAAAGAAAAAATCAAATATATCCCTATCACTTGGAGAGAGTTTGATCAGGTAAGTAATGCCAGAAACTTAAATGTAGGAATCCAAACAATAAAAGCACTTTACAACTGGATGATGAATAAAAAATAATGAAATATCTTCGCTCTCATCCTCTTATAATCATTTATCTCTTTCTATCATTCTTTTTTATTTTTTTTATTGAGAAAACACCTCTTCTAGAAATTGAAATTGATCAAAATAAGAGCTGTGAAGTTCTCAAAGATAGTTCTCCCTTAACGAAAATAGACTTTAAAGGAAAATCATATTACTCAATCCCTCAAGATGATGATTCAATTCTTAATATCAACTGTAAACAAAAAATAACGAGAGAGGAAATTGATCTTAATATTGCATACCCTCATGAATATAATTATCAGAACCTAAGTGCATCGAGCTTATCTCTTGAAGTTAAAAAAGAGTCCCCTCCCCCTATATTCTATCGCTATTTGCCTTATTTTAATAAATTTGTCCTGAGCCTCTTTGCTCTCATTTTTCTTATCCTCCCCCTCATTATTTTAAGAGATGATTATAAAAAGCATCAAAATTATAAGAAATACTATAAATATTATCTTCTTGTTTTTAGTTTAAATATTTCCTTATTCTTTCTACTCACCCCTGGCTTTTATGACATGGACTTTTTAACTCTTGTTCATTCTTCTCAAACATTGAAACAAGATTTATGGCTGGGCCTGCTCTGGCCCTCGGTTCATAATGGATTGTTCTATCTATCAGCAAAGCCTATTTTTCATACCTTTATCTATATTTATTTTGTTTCATTTCTCATCTGCTATCTCGTGACAATATTACCAAATGAAAAGACGATTTTTAAATTGATAAAAATCTTACTCATTTTGAGTCCAGGAAGTTTTGTTCTTACTCAATTTATCGTTAGAGATATTGCTCATTCGTACTTATACATTCTTTTTGCCATGGCGCCTTTTCTGTATAAAAAAGATTTAACATTAAATTTAAAAACGATTCATTATTTTTTAATGATCATCGTCTGTATTTTACTAAGAGAAGATACCGTGATTATTTTACTTCCTCTCTTTATCTTTTTTTACTTTAAAAAGATTCCCTTATTAAAATTAAGCCTTATCTGTGGGGTCTTATTTTTCTCGAATTCACTTTTTATGCTGATTCATCCCCATGGATATAAGGCCTATAAAAAAATTAAAATCATAAAGCTAAATACAAGTATTAATATGATTTTTGGTGAAATGTATCGCATCAACCCAAAGCTAGACCTTTTAGGAGAGAAGGTATTTTTAGAGCGATTTTATGATTTTGAAAAAGTAAAACAAGTCTCATCCCCTGATGATATTGATATTTTGACAAAAGGAGCCTATTTAGTAGATAAGGTTCGTACTCTTAGTGATATGGAGAGAAGAAAATTAGACCTTCTTCGCATTAAAATTATTATAAGTAATCTGGGTGATTATTTCACAGCGAGAAATCTTACTTTTCAAAAATTTATAAAGTCTGATTTCTCTCCCAACTACTCTTTTTCAAATAATTTTCAATATGAATTTAATGATTCCATCGTTGATGTTGTATGGTCAAAGCTGGATGGACATGATGACAATAATCTTTTTCCAACAATACGTCCAAAAGTGCTCAATTTTATCTATAGTCTGATGGATACATCATTTGCAAAGATTAATTTTGTCATGATCTACATTTTTATGCTGATCACTTTTATCCTTAAGAAAAAAGAGCTTATGATTTTTAGTCTCTGCATTTTAATGAAAGAGCTCTTATTATATTTTCTAGCTCCTGCAAGCTACTTTAAATATCACTACACTCTTTATTTAAGTTTATTTGTTTTATCGATTTATCTTATTCAGTATTATTATGAATTTATGGACTTAAGAAAATTAGCACAACAGTCTTCTAATAAATCAATCACCTCATAAAAACCATCATCCCCCCCAAAGTAGGGATCTGGAACATGATTATAGCGATCATTTTTAGGAGATTTAAAATCGGTCATTTTTAAGACTTTGGATCGATCAGCATCAGAGGAAAGTTTTAGAACATTTTGATAATTACTCTCATCCATAACAATAATATAATCAAATTTATTAAAATCATTTTTTATAAATTTTCTTGAGATTGAGGTTTGACTATAGTCTCTTTTTTTAAGAGCGCTAATCATACGAGAATCAGCATTTTCACCGTCATGAAAACCTGAAGTTCCTGCTGAATCAATGAAAAAGTGATCTTTTAAACCTCTTGAATTAACAAGATCTCTAAAGATCACTTCAGCTGCAGGAGATCGACAAATATTTCCAAGGCAGACAAATAAAACAGAAGTTTTATTCACTGACTTTGACTCTAAAGCCTCTGGCATGGCCGTCAAAAAGCTCCACTCCGATTTGTTCAAGCTCTTTACGAATCTCATCCGCAAGGTCCCAATTTTTATCTTCACGGGCCTTATTTCTTTTTGCCACAAGTGATTCAACCGCTTTAATATCTATTTGTTTAAGATCAATCATAATCTCATCAAGACGATTAAGCATAAATTTTGGATCTTGATGAAAAAGCGCAGAGATTTTTCCATACTTATCCATCCAAGCGATGAATAATTCAGATTGTCCCTTATGAGTAGGAGATCTTTTGGCCTTATTAGAAAAGCCAAGTGCATTAAACGCCCTTACTCCTTCAAAAACATAAGAAATCATTTCTGCTGAGTTAAAATCATCTTCAAGAGATTTTTTGATTTTTTGATCAAGCTCTTTTAATTTTTTCTCAAATCCTGCATCTTGAACACTCTTATCACTAACCTTACTAATGGTCTCTTTTGCCAGCTCAATTGATGAATAGATTCGATTAAGAGCAGAGATGGTTTGTAAAAGCTTATCATCAGTTATTCCCATCTGAGTTCGATAGTGGGCCGATAAAAATAAATATTTTAAAATCTCTGGATCATATTTATCCATAAAATTTCTTGCCGTAATAACATTACCAAGTGATTTACTCATTTTCTCGGCACCAAAATTGATGAATTCATTATGAACCCAAAAATTACTGTATTTAGTACAATTACAGGCCTCACTCTGAGCAATTTCATTTTCATGATGAGGAAATTGTAAATCGACCCCTCCTCCATGAATATCGATCGTCTCTCCTAGAAGAGCTTTAACCATAGCAGAACATTCAATATGCCAACCAGGTCGCCCCTTTCCCCATGGAGATTCCCAAAAAGGCTCTCCTGGTTTGGCAGGCTTCCAAAGCACAAAGTCATGAGGATTTTTCTTACGAGTATCCGCTTCGACTCTTTGACCAACTTCTAACTCATCTAATTTCTTTTTAGATAGCTCTCCATAAGTGCTAAATTTATCAATAGCAAAAAACACTTCTCCATCAATGACATAGCCCTTACCATTTTCAATGATCTTCTCAATCATCTCTATAATATCTGTCATATGCTCAGAGACTCTTGGATTAAATGTATGTTTTTTTAGCCCTAGTCTATTAAAATCTTTTTCAAATTCTTCAATATATCTCTCAGAGATGACACTTGTCTCCACCCCTTCATCATTTGCTCTTTTAATAATTTTATCGTCAACGTCTGTATAATTATAAACAAAAGTAACTTTATTGCCTTGATCTTCTAACCAATTTCTAATTAAGTTAAAAACAATTGCTCCTCTAAAATTTCCTACATGTAAAAAATCATAAACTGTAGGCCCACAGAGATACATTTTTACTTCATTTTCTTTTAGGGGAATAAATTTTTCTTTTTTTCCTGTTAAAGTATTATAAATAACTTGAGGCATATCTCTTTTTCCTTATATTAAATGATCAAATTTTGGTTTTATGATTTCTTTTTCAGACTCTCTCGCCATAAATAATGTATATAGCTCTATCTCATCTGTTTCAACATTTATTTTAAATTGTTTTTGAGAAACGATAGGAATACTTGATTCCTTCCAAAGCTTATTTTTAAGATTAAAAAACTCTGCGAGTTTCTCTTCCCCAATGGTCTTATTTTTCAATAAATAAAGGGTTGACCACTCATTATCTAAAAATAGATTTAAGTATTTTCTAGAAATCTTAATATCATTTTCTTTCGTGATACAAAGCTCACAACAAACTTCATCAGAGATAGAGCAAACTCCATAGGCCGGATGTTCTGGATGATTATCACAGAATTGTCCCACCATCTCTCTTTGCTTGAGACTTGCCTCATTAATTTCATTAAGAAGCTCTTTTGGAACCTTATCAACAGGTATATTAGGGGTTAAAGGGACATTTACAGAACTTTGATTTTCTTTAAGCTTTAAATAACGAAATAAAAAATAACTTACAAGTCCCATCATTATAAGAACGAGCACAGCTAAAATGATCACAATAATTAAAAGTGTTGTTTCCATACTAATACTCTATGCTTATCTCATACCCTTGAAATTTTCTCATATTAATAACCCCTTTCTCAAAGATAAGATACTGCCCCTTTATTCCTTTAAGGACTCCCTCAATGACAGGGTTTTTATCAAAATTAAAAGAGGAGACCTTTTCTGGATAATTTTCTACGGGAAAATTGATATTTGTAATCTCATCATCTAAAACAATAATTTCATATTTCTTAAAAAGAGTATCAAATTTTTTCAATATCTCATTTTTCGCTTCTAATAAATCTATTTCAGGGTATTCATTTTTTAGCATTTTTCGCCAATTCGTTTTGTCACTCATAGATTTTGCAATTTCAGATTCGATTAAACCACTGGTTAAACGATCCTTAACTTCACAAAGCTTGATGGCACGAATCGCCCCTTGATCAATCCATCTGGTAGGAACTTGAGTTCTTCTGGTAATTCCAATTTTCAGATCACTTGTAAGGGAGAGATAAATTACATGGGGCTGCATACAATGCTTTTCTCCCCAAGAAGAATCTCTACAGGTCCCTTTGGCATAATGGCATAATTCGGGTTTTACAATACATTGATCACATTCAGGAAGGGTTATAAATGAATCCCAACTATAACCCTGGCCGTATGCTTTTTTGATTTTTTTACCTGTATCGATACAGAATATATTTCCTGAGTGAGTAAGACTTATGCTTTTTCCAATTAAGGGATTTAAATGAACGAGCTCATCACTAAGGGGAAGCTCGTACTTAACAATGTCTTCAAGAGTGGTTTTTAACTTTCTAATATTACCTTTTATCATTAAAAGATTGTATCAGCTCGTAACCCATTTTCAAGACCTTTATAGATAACAGCTGCAGCATTATGACTGTGCAGTGACTCAATATGCTCAAGCTCAACTAACCAATCAAGAATCATATCCTGTGCATTTAGAACTTTTGAGACTCTTTTCGTCGCATGCTCAACAAACATCGGATGGGCACCATTTAAAATTGCAAAGGCCTGCTCATCCACTCTTTTTACTAAACTTTGAGTTTCTGTTGGGATTGCTGCTTTTAAAAGAAGAACAAGATCTTCAATATGAAAATCCACATCAGGATTAAGCTTTACTGTACAAGTAAGTTTTGATCGCTGAGAGTGAGGAACACCAATTCCTGTTCCCTCAGTTGTTTTTCCTTCAGCAAATTCTCTTTCATATTGCTTTGCCATAGAAAGAGAACATGGACAAGTTGAAGAATACTCATAAGTAAGAGTCATAAAATACTCAAACCCTTTCTTTGTATTTTCTTTTGCCACTAATTTAACTGGGTAGTATTGCCATCCCCAGTTATCACTTTTAAGTGATTTTTGTTTTACTGGAAAATTGAATTTAATATTTAAATAAGCTGAATCAATTAATTTATTATCCGCTTCATCAGCTAATTCAATTCTATATCTTCTTAAAACATTTTTGAAAAAATTTGCATTAAGTGTTTCCGATGATGAAACAGCTTGCAGGATAGTACAAAGCCTAGACATGCTCACACCATTTTTATTAGCGTCAAGATTAACAAACATAGAAGCTTCGCAATCATGAGATCTTGTCACACCAAATTTATTAGTCATCTCAATTGGTAATCGATAACGATTAATCCCAACTCTTGGAATCGCAATTAAATCCTCTGTTGGTAATTTTTGAAAATCATTTAATCCTGATGCGTCCTGTAGGTCACAGTCTAATATATCTCTAACGACTTTACTTTCGTTTGTTGAGTGCTCTGAAAAAGATTGGTCAATCATATTTAACTCCATTAGTTTGGGAGTGACTTTTATCATATTTTCCTCCTAATGCAAAGCCCTGTAAGGCACTTTCTTCATATATGATACTACGATATTAGTCATTTATGGGGGCAATTTATAATAGATTCTCTCTATGGGCCCATAGATAGTTGTCAAAGCGAGAAACTTGCCCTATCTAGCTTAAATGACGATTATTAAAGATTTATTCATAGGACTAATTCGAATCTATCAGAGGTTTATCTCCCCTTTTTTAGGGGCAAACTGCAGGTTTCATCCAACTTGCTCTCAATATGCCATCACCGCCATTAAAAAAAAGAATATTTTCCACGCATTTATTCTCATTATTTGGAGAATCTTAAGATGTAATCCTTTTTTTAAGGGTGGGGATGATCCGGTGAAGTAGGGATATTTTAGGTAAAAAACTATATACTATCTCTTCTTCTGATTCCACAAACTTTCATTTTATCTTTTGATCCCCATACCATCTTCCCTGAGAAAAACATATCATGCTTATGAAAGGACGACTTTCTAGAATTATTATCAGTTAGTAATGAATGAATCTTATTAAAGATTTTTTTTTCTTTATTTGAATGATTACTTTTTTTTTCTAAAACAATTTTATATTTTTCATTTATTGCTCTTAGAGTTAATGTTGCATTTTGATCTTGCTTAATATCATCTTCCTTGGAAGGAGTTTCTTTAACATTTTTTCTTTCTTCTTCTAATTTTTTCCTCGCAGCATCATTCACCTGATGATATTCTTGAATTTTCGGCATTAAAGGTGCAAATATTTCACGCCCTAACAAACTTATACACTGCTGTGTCCAAAGCATATGATATGAGTTCTTATTGGACTTCTCTTTATTGTCATCATACTTAAACGACTCCCTCCCAAAATACGCATAATCTCTCAGAGCTTGTTTGTACTCATCATTACGATCATCAATTGAATCAATAAATTCATCAATATCATCTCTGACTCCATTATTATCTATATCAGGACCTTGAAGTTCTTCTAGTGTTGCTTTTGAAAAGCATGAGGTTAAAATTAGTAATATTAAGATGTATTTCATAAATAACCTCTCTTTCTAAATCCACACACTCTCTTTTTATCTCTAGAGCTAATAACCATACTTCCACCAAAATGTTGATCATGAAGTCTAAATGACTTCTTTCTACTGGAAGTATTTGTAAGTAATTTACTTATTGAATCATTTATATAGTGATATCTTTTAAACAGTTCTTCTTTTTCTCTTAGAACTGTTTTATATTTTTCATTTATTGCACCAAGAATTTTATGTGATTTTTCGACTACAAGTTTATCATCAGAACGATCTTCCGTTAATTTTACCTTTTTCCATTCGACATCTAATTTTTTCCTCGCAGCACGATCAACTTGATTATACTCTTGAATTTTCGGCAAAATTTCTGGATCATATAATTCATCATTCTGTAAAGAGATACATTCATACGCCCACGCCATTCGATAGGAATTCTTTCGGGATTCTTCCTTATTATCATCATACTTAAAAGATTCCCTCCCAAAATACGCATAATCTCTCAGAGCTTGTTTGTACTCATCATTACGATCATCAATTGAATCAATAAATTCATCAATATCATCCCTAACTCCATTATTATCTATATCAGGACCTTGAAGTTCTTCTAGTGTTGCTTTTGAAAAGCATGAGGTTAAAATAAATGCCAGAATAAATATCTTCACGTTAATCCTCCCATTACACAAATTTAGTATTCAAATTTAAATTTACAAGCTGTCTCAAAAGATCCAGGCATTATAAACATATTTCCAGCTCCATGATTTCGTCGAATCATACCAGCTCTTTTTCTCTCATCAGTATTAATTAAGAGTCTATTAAATTGCCCTCTTTGAATCATTCTCTTTTTATTTTGTTTATCCATAATATCTTCAGCAGGTTGTAATTGTTTTTGTAAAGGTTTTAAAACCGTTCTTGCTTTCTCCCTTTCTACTTCTGCGAGTTTCAAAGCTTCTTCTTTTGAGATATCTTTTCTCTTTTTAATCATTTTAACTTTGTTCTCCACTTCTCTCCAAAGCAAGTATTCTTTTCCTGATAATTCATTTCCTGCATTAAGAATATCATGATCAATTTTTTCAATTGCATAAACGACACACCATCCCGAGCGACCAATTTCATCTTGATAATAAATTGATTTTTCTTTATTCTCTAAATACTCATAAGATTTATTTGTAAACTGTGCAACTTGTCTAAATGCATTTTGAAGATTTTTATTTTTAATATTATTATCGAGCCATGCTTCTATATCATCTCTCACTCCGTCATTATTCTTATCTTCCCCTTGTAGCTCTTCTATATTCAGACCTTTCGTTGTTTTGTAATCAAGTCTTTTCGCGATAAAAATCTCGTTCTTACAACTTGTTAAGATAAAAATAAATGTCAAAACAAATAACTTCACGCCAATCCTTTAACTAAAAATAAACTCATAAATTAATAGTATCAGTCAGAGAATTTAAATACAAAAGAATAATTCCGAAAAGAATATGGATAAAATGATAAATTAAGTAAAATTCAGTCTACAAAAGATGAATCGGATCCACATCAATCTTATAGCTTACCCCTGAGATGGTTTTATAATTTTCTTCAAATGTTCTAATCACCGAGTGAAGCTCATTTAAATTATTTGATTTAAGCATAATCGCCCATGAAAATTGATTCGCCTTTTTTTCTATACTCAAAGGCGTGGGCCCGAGTAACCTGACCCCTGAATAATTACTTACAATGACTTTATTTAAGCTTCCTGCAACTTCGTTAATGGTCTTCACTAATCTTTCTCTAAATCTTGAAGAAAAATAGAGCATGATGATTTTTGAAAATGGTGGGCAGAGACAAATTTCACGCAAAGTTAACTCATCCTTATAAAATTCAGAAAAGGCATGTTTTTTTATAAGCTCAAAAACCTGATGATCAGGATTCATGGTTTGAATAATAACACTTGATTTATCAGCGTAGCGTCCAGCTCTTCCTGCAACTTGCTCAACAAGCTGATAGGTTTTTTCATTGGATCTAAAATCAGCAAAATTCAACATAGAATCAATTCCAAGGATGACTACGAGATTTACCTTTTTAAAATTATGCCCTTTGGCAAGCATCTGGGTTCCAACTAAAATATCAATATTTCCAGCATGAAAATCATCAAGTTTCTCCACTAATGCTTTCGTGGTTTTTATTTCATCACGGTCAAAGCGATCAATTCTATATTTTGGAAAAACAGATTTGAGTACAGACTCAACTTTTTCTGTTCCAAAGCCCTTATTCATAAGACTAATTCCCGCGCACTCAGGACATTGATCAGGGGCGGGCATGACAAAATCACAATGAGCACAGCTCAAACAGTTTTTTGCTTTAAAAAATCTAAGATTATTTTCACAACCACAATTTTCATTATAAAATTGATGGCCGCAGTTTCGACATTGAAGAAAACTTGAATAACCTAGCTTATTGATAAAGACGAGGACCTGCTCTTTATTATTGATTCTCTTCTCAATCTCATCCAGAGTCTTATCTAGAAAAGGCCATGCGGGATCGTTTTCAGAAAATTTCTCTTTCGTATCATAGAGCTCTAAATCAGGAAATGATCCCTCTCCTGCTCTCTCTTCGATTGTATAATAATGCTTTGATTCTATCTCTTGATTAAATTGAAAAAAATTCTCTACACTTGGAGTCGCTGAACCTAGAACCACAGGACAATTATTTAGTTGGGCTTTTTTTATCGCAACATCTCTTCCGTTATAAGGACATCTATCCGTTTGCTTAAAACTCTGATCATGTTCTTCATCAATAATTATAAGTCCAAGTTTTTCAATGGGAAGAAATATAGAGCTTCTAACTCCCATAACAAGAACAGGCTCAGAAGATGAGTTTAGGGCCTGCCAGATATTATATTTTTCAGAGGCCGTCACCCCAGAGTGATATGTATAGACCTTACAATTAAGAAAAGTTGCAAACATGGTTGTAAACTGGGGAGTTAGATTAATTTCTGGTAAGAGAAATTGAACCGACTCCCCTTTTTTAATCACTTCACGCATAAGATGCAAATAGACAGCAGATTTACCAGAGCCTGTGACTCCGTGAATATAATGCTGAGAAAATTTGTGATCGAGATAAGTATTTATTTTTTGAAAAATTGATTCTTGTTTTGGATTTAAATCAAAAGGAATCACTTCGTTTGAGCCTGTAATAAAATCAGCTTTACGAGGTCTTTTCATGACTTTTGGCAGACAATCAAAGACAAGCTTTCCTAGAGGATAATGATAGTACTTACTCATCCATTCATAGAGAGATAACTCTTTCGGATTTAATGAGAAAGCATTTGGAAGTTTTTCATGAATATCTTTTATTTTACTAGAATCAATCAGTGCGATTTCATCATTTGATGAGGGAGATAAAATAATCCCTTCAGACTTTCTTCTGCCAAGAGGCACAGAGACAAGATCTCCTGTCACAAATGATTCAGCGGACTGATAAGTCAAAATACTTTGAAAGCCTGGAAAATTAACTGCAACTTGAAAAAAGTTCATTCTATTCAGGTAAAACTTTTGGAAGCTCTGAATATTGATGAGTTAATAAATCACTAAATTTCGTTTGAGCAACAATCCCTTTTGTATCAGCGATATAAATCGGAAGATCTGGTTTACAAAATTCAGCTAATGACTGCAAACAAACCCCACAAGGATAAAGAGCAGGCTTTGTGTTTGAGCAGACTACGACAAATTCAATCTCAGGTTTACCAAGATCAGAAACAGATGCAGCTATGGCATTTCTTTCTGCACATGTAGAGATTCCATTTACAACATATTCAACATTTGATCCCCCAAATAATTTATCAGAGCCTTTCACTTTTATGCATGCTCCAACTTTTACCTTCGAGTATTCCGCGTGAGCATTCTTTCTTGCTCTAGCTGCTATTTCAAATGCTTTATTTACAGTTTCATCAATTTTCATAATCATCCTTATAAATTATTATAGACAATATTACCTTCGAATAGAGTAAGTTTAGTCTCTCCAAAGAGCCTTTGTCCAATAAAGGGTGAATTTTTAGACTTTGACGCAAAAAATTCAGTGTTCACCTTAAATTCATTTTCTAGATCAAATAAACATAAATCGGCCATTGCTCCTGGCTCTAATCTTCCCATCTCAAGACCAAAAAGAGCTCCTGCATTTTTACTCATAAGATCAATGCATTTTATAAAGCTCAACTTTTTAGTTTTGACAAAATTTGTATAGATAAGGGGAAAGGCCGTTTCCAGACCAATTATTCCAAAAGGAGCATCACTAATATGTTTTTCTTTCTCATTTGGAGCATGGGGTGCGTGATCCGTTGCAATGGCGTCAATGGTTCCATCTAAAAGAGCTTTTACACATTCTGCTCTATCTTCTTTGGATCTAAGAGGTGGATTCATTTTCCAATTTGGATTCAGCATCCCCTCCTCTCTTTCAGGTATATCTTCATCACATAAGAGTAGATGATGAGGTGAGACTTCAGCTGTCACTCGTATCCCTCTTTTTTTTGCCTCTCTAACATAATCAATAGATTTTTTCGTAGAGATATGAAGAACGTGGTAATGACAATTTGTTTTTTCTGAAAAATCACAACCGCGCTTTACATGAGCTGATTCTGAATCAGAATCAATTCCCGCGAGATCATATTTTTTTGAAATCTCCCCTTTATGAATCGCTCCCCCAAGAGATAATGATTCATCCTCAGAGTGATCAAGAATAGGAAGATTAAGCTTTGCCGCCATCTCCATGGCTTTAAAAAAGATCTCATCACTTTGGACACCTTTTCCATCATCAGTCAGAGCAATTGCACCTGCCTTTTTTAGATCAGAAAAAGGAGCTAACTCCATTCCTTTTAGGCCCATGGTGACTGCACCTGTGGGAAGAACTCTACAAATTCCAATTTCTTTTGATTTATTTCTCATAAATGAGACAGTCTCAAAATTATCGGCAGTAGGACTTGTATTTGGCATAGAGATCACTGTGGTAAATCCCCCTTTAACTGCCGCTCTACTACCTGATTCGATATCTTCCTTATATTCCATTCCAGGCTCTCGAAAATGAACCTGGGGATCACAAAGACCTGGGGTTAAATAATAATTTTTGGCATCAATAATTTTCGCGCCTGAATCTTCAATTTTATCTTCAGATATTTTTTCAATTTTTTGATTTGAAATAAGAACATCTACGATGATTTCTTTATCTACACTACCATCGATTAAGAATTGATTTGTCTTTGCATTTTTAAGTAAAGTTTTCATCTAATTTCCCATGATTTTTTTAAGATATTTTCCAGTTATTGATTTCTTATTTTTACAGACCTCTTCAGGAGTTCCTGTCGCGACAATTTCACCACCATGAATTCCCCCCTCAGGTCCAAGATCAATAATATGATCACTTACTTTTAAAACATCAAGATTATGCTCAATCACAACCATACTATGACCTTGATCAATTAGGCGGTGAAGTGCATCGAGGAGAACTTGAATATCTCTAAAGTGAAGACCCGTAGTAGGCTCATCTAGGACATAGAGACATTTTCCTCTCGTGGCCTTACTTAATTCTCTAGATAGTTTTAACCTCTGAGCTTCTCCCCCAGATAATGTGGTTGAGCTCTGTCCTAGTTTTATATAACCTAGTCCCACTGAATCAAGAGTAGCAAGGGCCCTATGAATCTTTGAATGATGTTGAAAAAATTCTGCCGCCTCTTCAATCGACATATTAAGAACGTCACTTATATTTTTTCCACGATATAAAATATTTAAAGTCTCTTGGTTATATCTTTTTCCATTACAATCAGAACAAGTGATATAAACATCTGGTAGAAAATTCATTTCAACCTTAATGGTCCCTGCTCCTTCACAACTCTCACAACGCCCACCTTTAACATTAAAGGAGAATCGGCCTGCTTTATAGCCTCTCATCTTCGCCTCGTTTGTCGATGAGAAGAGAGTTCTAATTTGATCAAATAATTTTGTATAAGTTGCGGGATTTGATTTTGGTGTTTTCCCAATTGGAGATTGATCAATTTCAATAATTTGATCAATTTCTGACACACCAGTGATCGATTGATAATTAACGGGGTATTCAGATTTCTTATTTAAATAATTTTTTACCGCAGGAACAAGTCCATGATGAACAAGTGTAGATTTCCCAGAACCAGAAACACCACTTATGGCCACAAGTCCTTCAAGAGGTAATTCTAAATTTAATTTTTTAAGATTATTTTTTGTGACACCTTTAAGGACAATTTTCTTTGTGAGATTT
>Ga0115005_10000261_pt1 | contig 40344 bp, 33 predicted proteins | sample ArcOceMetagenome_FD_87163 | JGI IMG/M metagenome (GOLD analysis project Ga0115005, IMG submission 87163) | Marine eukaryotic phytoplankton communities from Arctic Ocean - Arctic Ocean - Greenland ARC118M Metagenome | ecosystem: Environmental > Aquatic > Marine > Oceanic | place: Arctic Ocean... | reverse complement strand
TTAATTCACAATATTTCGAAAAAAGAAATTTTATACTTAGCCGCGCTTCTGCATGACGTGGGTAAAGTGCTGCCGGGTGAACATGAAATCACCGGAGCTGAAATTGCTGAGAACTTTTGTGCACAGCATGGCCTGAGCCAAAAAGACAGTGACTTGGTTGTATGGCTGATTCGCAATCACCTATTATATTCTCAAACGGCCCAACGAGTTGACCTAGCAGACCCTGACGCCATCCACCACTTTGCGACGCAAGTGGGTGATCGTCGTCACCTTGATTACCTGTATATCTTCAGCGCAGCCGATATTTTCAGCACCAATAAAAAATTATGGACAGGCTGGCGCGCGGAACAAATGCGCACACTGTACAGTGAAACCCTGCACTTAATTCGCCGCGGCTTAGATACGCCAATTAATAAAGATGATTGGGTGCAAGAAACTCAACAAGCAGTGATTGAACGTTTAAGTGAATACGGCTATCAAGAAGAAGACGTTTTCGAAATGTGGGCTAACCCAGGTGACGAATACTTTCTACGAGAAAGTGTCGACACATTAGTTTGGCATGCGCTTGCTTTATTCAAGCACAAAGATACAGCCAAGCCGTTAGTCCTCATTGGCGACACCAGTGACAAAGCGCTTGAAGGTGCCACGCAGATTTTCATTCATATGAAAGATCAGCCGCATTTATTTGCAGCCATGACCGCTGCACTGGATCAACTGCACCTCAATATTCAAGATGCCCGAATCATCACCTCAGCCAATAACAACGCATTAGACACTTATATTGTATTGGATGAAAATGGTGAGCCTATTAGTGAGCCATTACGCATAGAGAAAATTCAGCGTACCCTTGAAGAAGCCTTGTCCCATCCTGAGGAATTCCCTCAGCTAATTCAACGCCGAACTTCTCGCCAACTGAAACAGTTTGACTTTAAACCCATCGTAAATATGAGTAATGACCCCTTCACTAAGCGCAGCTTGTTGGAAGTCATCGCACCGGACCGCCCAGGATTATTGGCTCGAATGGGACAGCTGTTCATGGAGTATGAAGTCTCACTGGAAACCGCAAAAATCCTCACTGAGGGTGAAAAAGTGGACGATATATTTTACATTACGGATAAAAATGGCGACCCAATCAGCGATCCTGAATTCTGTCGTAGACTGCAAAACGCGGTGATTGAAGCATTAACAGAACAGGTTGAACTTCAAGCAACGATCTAACCACTGATTGCACTGCAACAAAAAGACCAGTATTTGAATATCAAATACTGGTCTTTTTAATGTACGCATTTATATATTAACCATCTCAGGCAACCTTACTTGATGGCACATCCGGCTTGGCATGACGTTCATGTAAAAAGCGCAACACATCTGCACGGTATTTGTTGTACATAGGATCATCCGCCAATTCTAACCGATGACGCGGTCTGGCCAAGTCAACATTTAGAATCTCCCCCACCGTTGCTGCTGGGCCATTACTCATCATCACAATGCGATCACTTAACAGTACCGCTTCGTCCACATCATGGGTGATCATCACAACGGTGTTTTTTAAGTCCCGTTGAATTTCCATTAACGAGTCTTGTAGGTGCGAACGAGTCAGTGCGTCCAGTGCGCCAAATGGCTCATCCATTAACAAAACCGTGGGCTCCATGGCCAGCGCACGGGCAATACCCACACGCTGCTTCATGCCACCGGATATTTCATCCGGCTTTTTATGTAGCGCATGACTCATGTGCACAAGCTCTAAATTGTATTCAATCCATTCTTTCATTTCGGCTTTGCTTTTTTTGCCTTTAAACACCTGCTTCACCGCCAGTTCGACATTTTCATAAGCCGTCAACCACGGGAACAGTGAATGATTCTGAAATACCACCGCACGCTCTGGCCCGGGCTCACTCACTTCTTTACCGTCTAATACCACGCCACCCTTGGTGGATTGGTATAAACCCGCAATAATATTCAACACGGTGGATTTGCCACAACCTGAATGGCCAATTAAAGAAACAAATTCGCCTTCTTTAATTTTCAAATTCACATTTTCAAGGGCGCAAAACTTACCACTGGGCGTATCAAATTCCATCGACACGTGATCTACATTGAGATGAGAACTCATAATATTTCCTTTCAATTTTTCATAGTAATGGGATGAACTTATCGATTGACCGCGCTTTTATCCCAACTAAAGTACTTCTGTAACTGCAACATCATCCAATCTAACAAAAAGCCAATAAAGCCAATAGTTAATACCGCAACCATGATACGACCTAATGAATTAGAGCTGCCGTTTTGGAATTCATCCCATACAAATTTTCCAAGACCAGGGTTTTGCGCCAACATTTCTGCGGCAATCAACACCATCCAGCCGACACCCAGTGATAAACGCATACCGGTAAAAATCATTGGAATCGCCGAAGGTAACACCACTTTAATAATTTTTGACCACCAGCTTAATCGCAGCACTTTCGCCACGTTTAATAAATCAGGACTAATGGATGACACACCCACAGCTGTATTGATTAATGTGGGCCACATGCAGCACAACATAACGGTAATGGCCGATGTGACGAACGATTTATCAAACATCGGGTCATCACTCACATAAACTGCAGACACCACCATGGTCACAATAGGCAGCCAAGCCAGTGGCGAAACCGGTTTAAATATTTGAATAATAGGGTTCATAGCATTATTTAGAGTTTGACTTAAGCCGGTTAAAATCCCCAAAGGTACGGCAATTAAGGTGGCTAAAATAAAGCCGGTAAATACGGTATATAAACTGGTGAGAATTTGCTGCGGATACGTGGTACGACCGCGGTAGTCACGCCATTTCACTTTGGCATCTGGATTGGCGGCTATTTTTTTTGCATTACGCGCTTCTTGGCGCTCATAAAATTTGGCTTCTTTTATGGACTCAGCTTGATACTCCTGCCATAAACCTTTTGCTTGCTCCATTACTTGAGCTGGGCCCGGCACCTGGCCTAACGACGTCACAACACTTTTCGCGGCGCTATCCCAAATGCCTAAAAATAAAGCAAATGCTAAAATGGGCACACCCAATGTGCGTAATAATACATTGACTTGCTCACGACGATTCTCTCCTTTGATGATTCGAACCCAGGGTGCAAACATCCTTAGGTCTTCCATTTTCGAAACTACACTCATCTTCATCCCCTTACCTAATTAAGCGACTACCTTAACCTTAGGTAGCCGCTAAATAATTTAAACCTTATCTTTACCCTTCAAACCAATGCTGAATTTTTTCAGGTATTCATTCGGTTTTTTGCCATCATAAGAGACATTATCAATAAACTCTTTTTGCTCAGGTTTAAATCCATCTTCCTTAGCAAAGTCTGGAAATTCAGAGGCACTCATCTTACCTTCTGCGATTAGCTCTTTTGCCGCCAAGGTGTAGATATCAGGGCGGTACACTTTTTTCGCAATATCCATGTACCAGCTATCCGGCTTATAATCAGAGATTTGTCCCCAGCGACGCATTTGCGTTAGGTACCAGATGGCATCTGAGTAGTATGGGTAGGTAGCGTTATGACGGAAGAACACATTGAAGTCAGGAATGGCGCGCTTATCGCCTTTTTCGTATTCAAACGTACCCGTCATGGAGTTTGCGATGACATCGTAATCCGCACCCACATAGTTAGACTGAGATAAAATCTTTACCGCTTCTGGGCGGTTAGCATTGTTTTTATCATCTAACCACTTAGCAGCACGAATCATACCTTTCACAACGGCTATGTGGGTTTCTGGGTACTTGTCAGCCCAAGCTTTTGATACGCCGAATACTTTTTCAGGATTGTTTTTCCAAATTTCATAATCGGTAATCACTGGTACACCAATACCTTTGAATACCGCTTGCTGGTTCCAAGGTTCACCTACACAGTAACCATCAATGGTGCCCGCTTCCATGGTCGATGGCATTTGCGGTGGCGGTGTCACAGACAGCAGTGCATCGGCTTTAAGTGTACCGGATGTATCACCTTTCTCTGGCGCATAAAAGCCTGGACTAATGCCACCGGCTGCTAGCCAATAACGTAGCTCATAGTTGTGGGTAGACACCGGAAACACCATACCCATTTTGAACGGCTTGCCTTCGTCTTTATATTTTTCAATGACGGGCTTTAAGTAGTCCGCTTTAATGGGATGAACAGGTTTTCCGTTTTCATGGGGAATGTGTTTTTTCATTTCATCCCACACATTATTTGAAACGGTAATGCCGTTACCGTTTAAATCCATGGAGAACGCCGTCACGATGTGAGCTTGTGTACCAAAACCAATGGTCGCGCCTAATGGCTGACCTGCCAGCATATGGGCGCCGTCTAGTTCACCTGTGATCACGCGATCAAGCAATACTTTCCAGTTTGCTTGCGCTTCTAATTCAACAAACACCCCTTCGTCTTCAAAAAAACCTTTTTCGACCGCGATGGCCAATGGCGCCATATCGGTTAATTTAATGAAACCAAATTTCAAATCTTCTTTTTCTGGTTCACCTGCAAACGCAGCAGCACTTAATACACTCGCAGCAAAACCAGCGCCGATGGCTGCATGTTTTATGGTCCGCTTTATGGCTTGGGATAAGGTCATTGTGTTTTCCTTTTAAGTTTGAGCTTTAAATTTCAATTTTTTAAATGAAATGATTCAGTGAACACTGCACTCATTAAATTAATTTCTAACTTGTTATCTCAAACTTTGTGCCAGAAAAGCGCTTACCCTTTCTTAAATGCGATCTTTTTTTAATTTCCTATTTTTTTCATTATTAAGGTGCATGATTTTTCATTTAAACCGTTCATTGCACTAAGTTGGTGTGATAAACAGCGAATATTCAGCTCGCAATGACGCCACTTCCTTACTGGATTTTTTCTAAACTTGGCTGTGTTTTTTGACTGGCCAGTCAGGTTAATAAATAAACGACCCAAATTAGGACACAGCACTGCCGCGACACTCACCAAATAAGTGCATAAAAATACAGGCAATCATCCTTGGCTCATTACTATTTCTTATTTGGCAGGTCCTCACTTTCACCATATACTGTACAAATATACAGTACATGGTGATTTATGAAGTTAGTCCTCTATAGCCACGCTCTGCAGGCTGGGTTTCCAAGTCCTGCAGTTTTCCCATATTGCTCTTTTTTGTCAATGTTCTGAAATCTATTAATAAATAACGAAAAAATAATAAGATAGTAAGATAAATCTCGTTCATACCTACTTTTACGGCGTTGACAACTATCACTCGGTCGAGTTTTTTCACTGATCCCCGCTGGGATCCCCTAATTGGTTGCCTTAGCGCTCATCCGAGCAAAGTTGAGTTAGGCTAGTTAACTAAATAATATAAATGGCCTTGTCCGACTCAGGCGAGACGGAACAACTTCGGTGGCCTCGATAAGCGCTGGCCCACTCCGAACCGTGAGAGTTTTTAAACAAACTGGTAAAGCAGACGCAATTCTCTTTCACTCGAAGCTGCTTTAAACCGCAGGTCGCGACCCTTTGCAGTCCTTTAGATAGTTCTAATATGTGATCGGAACAAGTGCACCTTGATAGCTATCTTCCCTCATAGCGTCATTGTCGACTGCAATCAGTAATATTGTTTTCAGATTTGCTATCTATTTGCTAATCTCAATTTACACAGTTTTGGATTGAAAGATTCACGTATCCCTAAGAGGTAGGAAGGTGTTGGTGATGCACTTGTTGGATGTATTGGTATCAATTGCGCTTCGGAGCTTAAGATACAACCCAACGGAATTTGCCCTGGTGCAGTCGCCGTGCACAGAGCCAGATACCCTGACCATCATGGATCAAGATCTTTAGTCGATGACCACGCTTGTTGGTAAACAGATAGGCACAGTGCGGTTTAGCTTCACCAAACACCTTCACCACTCTAGCTAGAGCCGTATCGGGCCCGGCACGCATATCCATCGGTTCAGTCGCCAGCCAGATCTGATCGATACGGATCATGAGAGCAGCTCTTTAAGCAGATGGACTGATTGCTCTTCGGAGCACCGAAGCGTAACGGTCCCGAACTTAGAGCAAATCTCAATCGTGGTAGTGGAGGTAGTTCGATCCTTAGGAATCGACTCAACACCCTCAGGTTTAACAGCTTCAATAGGAACGGGCAGAAAGCCAGGATAGGTTGTGATCTCACCTTTCTGCCGAGCCCGCCACATCCACTTGTGAATAAGGTTGGCGTTCAGCGCGAACTCTTGTGCGACGCTGGCCACGGAGACACTCCGACCGCTGACAACGTTTGATAATCATTGGTTTTAAAGGCGGGATCGTATCGACGGCGCTTACCCGCTTGAACCGGTTGGATAGGAAAGTTTGTCATCTAGGTGCCCACTTAGTAACTAGGTGGGCACCTAGCCTAGCGGGTAAAGAGAGCACCGGAAGATGTGATTACCGGACGGATACATTTCAGTATCATCGAGACATGTTTTCAGAAAATAAAATTCTTATATAGGCAAACACAAAAATCAAAAACCCTATACTCCAAAGAAGAGCTGATGACGCTATAACAATCGAATATTCCATGCCGAGTAATGACCCTGTAACACGGGCAAACGCGGCTAAACTAAGGGCTATTAACGAACTAACAACCCAAACATTAGCTTTAATTGGGCGTCCAGTATGGCCTAATGAAACTCTCGATATCATCGATAAGATCATTAGTCCCATCCCGCCAACCGTGATCGTATGAAAACCAATTGAAACGCTTGGCATTAAATGCATTTTTGCAAAGGCGAGTAGAATAAAACCTAGACTCATAGCTAAGTAACTAAGATGTAAGGACCATACTAGAGGGACCTGAAACGTCACCCATAGTCTCCATCGCAAAGCCCTAAATAGATTTGCAATCCCCGCCACGAATAGAACGGCAATGCTAAGAGTGTTCGGTACAAAGTTTTGAGTCAAAGTTGTAATAAACACAATCACAATGCTTAGAATCGAAAGTTGCTCTAACCACCCAATCGAGTTAACCCGAGGTGTCTTGGTTCCGTTGGCCGTGAACATAGGAAAGACTCGCCCCCCCATTATGCTCATTACTAGCGCTGCAAGGATGACCATGGCGTGCGAAATGGTGGTGATATCAACGATAGAGTCACTCGACAATGAAAAATGAAAGACAGCATTCATCATCGCCATCACAAGTAGGATAGGTACAAAAAAGAGATTCCTCCACATCTTGGCTTGCAGGATCGGGCGCGCTAAAAAGCCCGCGCAGGCTGGCAAGAAGAGAAGATCTATAACGATTGTGTAATCACGAAAAAAGGCGGGTTGAAAGGCAAGTGCTATACGACCTAGAAGCCATGTCAGTACAAGAGCAGCTAACCACCATCCTTCAATGCATTTACGTTTTGTCCAGGTTTGAACTGCAGTTAGAAGAAACCCAACCATGATTGCTGGAAAAAAACCGAATAGCATTTCATGTATGTGCCACGCATAGGCACCGCCATAGAATTTAAACTCAATTAAGCCCAGAAAACTAAGTACCCAAGCAGGTATGCTTAATGCACCAAACGCAGCACCAAGCAAGAAGAATGGCCTGAATGCTGCGTTTAGAAAAGCAGGGTGATGCCTCTTCGCATTGTTTTCATCAGTAACGGATCCGTCAATTTGTAATAGCACCACAAATAGTCTCTTAGTTTGTCGATGACTTAGATTTCAGGTCATTAACAATTGCATACAGTGAAGGAACAACAATCATGACCAATACTGTCGATGCGAGCAAACCGAATACAACAGAAATCACCAATGGTTTAAGGGTTTGTGCTTGAGTCGATGTTTCCGTGAGTAATGGCGCCATTCCCATTATGGTCGTTGAAACTGAAACAAATATTGGACGAAATCTGGAACGAACGGCTTCGCTAGCGGCATCTACTACTGACTTGGTATCAGATACTCTCTCTTTGATGACGCCGATTAACAATATTGCATTGTTTACAACGATACCCGAGAGTGATGCTGCACCAACAAGGGATGGCATGGATATATTGTAACCCATCAAATAGTGTCCCCATACAACGCCAAGAAAAGCCATTGGGATAGTTAAAAGGACTATAAAGGGTTCAACATAGCTCCTAAATTGGAATGAAAGAATGAGATATATCCCCACGATTCCAATCAGGAAACCACGAAGAATAGAGGCAACAGTTTCAGCCGAATTCGCTGCTTGTCCTGCTATTTCAAACGTAATACCCGAGTATTCTGATTGAATATTAGGTAGCAGATTTGCCCTTATGTCTGCAGTAATCGCATCAGCATTGGCTATGCGGCCATCCACATCAGCTTGAATTGTTACAGATCTTGCCCCATTTCGTTGAGTAACCGAACTCCACTCTCTCGTTTCATAGAGATGCACCACATTAGGTAAAAGAACAGTTGAACCATCATTCAGTTGTAGCTCAAACGCCAACAGATCATTGATGTTTTGTGTGCTGTTATCCGCAAACTTAACTTCAATCGCGTATTGAAATTCACCTAAGCGAATATCATCAAGGGTTTCGCCTAGAAATGCTCCGCGCAGCTGATTGGCAATAGCTAATGGCGTTAATCCTAATGCTTGTCCGTCAGAAGTTATCTGCATGCCTAGTTGAGGTTTGCCAACATTTAAATCATGTTTGGCGTTTAATACTCCTTGGTACTTTTCTACTTCACTTAATAGATCTTGCGAAGCCCTTGAAAGCAAATCTAAGTCCTCATGGAATAGTCTTAGCTCAACAGCTATGCCCTGTGGACCGATACCAGGCTCTGTAAGAATAAAAGATGTGATTCCTGGTAATACCCCAATTTCACGCTTCCATATTTCTATGAGTTCATCTAGCGTTGTAGATCGAACCTCTGCAGATAAGAGATCAGCTGAAACCGTTGCCACATGACTTCCGCTCTCTCCGACAGATAGATTTCTTCCGAATCGAGTTATCACACGTTTAACAAGGTCCTGTTGTTGCGGTTGTTCAGACTTCAGCTCGATATTCACACGCGCAAGGGCGTCTTCCACCTGGCGGACGGCTTCTTCAGTTCTAGCAATCGATACACCCATGGGTAGCAAAATTCGCGCTTCAATTACATCGCCATCAATTTCAGGCATTGCTTCACGCTTTACTACGCCAGAACCTAAGGCTCCAATAGTAATGATCAATAATCCAAGAGCGATTCCAACAACTAGCCAGCGATGATCAATAGCCCAATCTGCAACCCTGCCAACGCCGCGCTCTTTCAATGAATTAAACATCTCTTCGAAGCGAACTTTGAATTTGTTGGGCGAATAATTCGATTTAGTTAGGCTTTGTTTAAGGTGGTGAGGAAGTATGAAAAAAGCCTCAACTAGGCTTGCTGTTAACGCAGCTAAAAGAACGACTGGAAGTACCTCAAGTACAGCGCCAAGCTCACCTGCTAAAAAGGATAACGGCAAAAATACAGATACAGTTGTAAGGAATGAAGAAACTACACCTGGTGCAACCGCTACAACGCCCTGAACTACTGAGTTCAATGTAACGTTGCCGTGTGAGTGCACAGCTATGGAGTCGGATAATACAATGGAGTCGTCCATGACAATCCCTATAGCCATAAGTAACGCAACTACGGTGATCATATTTAAACTTTCACCAGTCAATGACATCCATGCAAAGGCGCCTAGAAACGCTACAGGCAATCCCATTGCTGCCCATGCTGCATAAGCAGGTCTGAAGAATAGGCTCATTACAAGCACAACAAGCACCAGACCAACTACTCCGTTTTGAACCAGCATTGTTAGTCGATCACGTATTATTGAAGTTACATCTTGAACTACATCAAGGTGGATCGAACCGATTCCTCTATTTCGCTCAGTTTTCACTGTGTTTGTTAAGTCGTCGAGAGATCTTAAAGCGTCAGCATCTAGGGGTTTGTGTACTTCAAGAAGGATGACAGGAACACCATCTAAAAATGCAGCATTACTCGATGGCTCATAATGTTCATTTACGCTAGCTATATCACTCAGATAGACCACTGCACCATTGGATAAAGTGATAACGGGTAAGTTTAATAGTGCATTCTTAGATAGCGCTTCGGTGTCAAATCTGATGTTATATTCACCGCTTTCTCCTTCAAGCGTACCAGCTGGAACATTAATGCTTTGTTGCTTGAGTGCATTAGCTATAGAGGACGTTGTTAAACCGTACTCTTTCAAAACACGAGGATCTGCCTCTATTGACCAGGTTCTTTCCCCAATACCAGAACGAATAACTTTAGCTACAGTATTGAGTGAAGCTAACTTGTCTTGAAGATCCTTTGAGTAGTGATCAAGTTGCTCCATTGGTAGCTCTCCATATACAGCGACAGAGGCCACTAGATCTGTGCGATGGAGTTCACGAATAACGGGAGCTTCAGCTAATGATGGAAATGAATCTATTGCTGAGATTTCAGTTCTTAGATTGCTGACAAATCTAACGGCATCCCCACTTGGCTGCATTGTCGCTACAGCATGGGCCAGATTGTTCTGTGCAGTACAGACAAATTCACTCAGTGATTCAACTGATTGAACAGCATCCCACAATGGCTCACATATTTTCTTTTCGACATCAGAGGGTGTAGCACCACGATAAACCACAGACACCTCTGCTTCGACAGGGCGAAAATCTGGAAAAGTCTCTCGTAGAAGGGTCGGTGCTGAAAACGACCCAACCGCTATAAACACTAACAGGAGTAAATTTGCTGCGGTCGGATGATATGTAAACCATCTAATCATTTAGCCACCTCAATCCCTGTAAACTTTTGTCCTGGTATTGCGGCTATCAAAGAGTCGAGTATCAATTTATCGCCTGCTTCAAGCCCGCGCGTAATTGTCACATGGTTCTCTTGCATGAGACCAAGCTGGACGTCTCGAAACTCAATTTCATTATCTTTATTTAACAAAAGAACTTGATCTTGGTGGACCGCTGATAATGGAATAGTAATGACACTTGAAGGCTGAACAGCTCTAAATACCAACTCAATTGGTTGATTTGGTAACAGCGGGAAGTTTTGAGCGGCTGAAAGGCTCGAATATGGATCATCTACCCTTACTACGATTTGAAGGGTTCTTGCTCGGTTATCTAGCTCAGTACGTACAGATATTATCTCTGCCTTCCAAGATTCGCTTACGCTCCCAACTGTTCGCACTTCGGCAGAAACCAATTGATTTAATGTCTGTGTTACAAATTCATTATTCAGCGTGGAGGGTGGCGTATTTAGACCGATTAAATCTCTGAACTTATCGATGTTTACTTGTGCAGTTACATCAGCTGAATTAACACCTATCCCTTCAATTAAAGGCTGTCCAACATTAACAGCTTGATAGTCTTCTACAAGCAGCTTAGAGATCCTAAGCGGGTAAGGAGCGATAATATCTGTTCTGGCTAAGTCTCTGTGAGCACGGTCTAGTGAGATACGTAACACCTGCTTTTGAGCTAACAGTTTCTGCTTCTTAGGTTCTACAAGTAACAAGCCATTATTAATGTCGGTAACGATCTTCTCCGAAGTCAGAGTGGCTCTTTGGACATCATCTAATTGCTTACGGGTTGCGGAGCCGCTTGCATAAAGTTTTTGGATTCGATCTAGATCAGCTTTTGCATAAGCAAGCTGTCTCTGCTCCAAATCTAAGATCCGCTGAGTGTTTTCTGCCTCAGCATTCAGAAGTGAAAGCTCAAACTCAATACCAGACAACTCAGCACTAATTTGAGAAATAGCAAGCTCGTAGTCCAAAGGATCTATTTTGAGAATTACATCACCAGCGTTAACCCAAAGCCCTTCAACGATTGAGTCATTAGATCGGTAAATTTCCCCTTTAACCTGTGCAACAGCCGACCATTTATCGCTTGCCTCGATTGTTCCCGAGATCGACATCTCTGAAAAAACTTCCTCGGGCTGAACAACTAAGTATTTAACCGCTTTGAGTTCTAATAACGATGCACTCTTTTCTGGTGGTTTGACACCGTTAAGTAGTAATGCAGTTCCAGCAATCCCCACAACAATGGGAATTCCAAACTTTAAGTAACGAGTCCACTGCATCTTTTTACTTCCTTGCAAGAAACATTCGGTTCAATAAACCATCCTTAACTATGAAATGATGGTAAAGCGCTGCAAAAACATGCCCAAGAACTGTTATTAACAGTAACACCTTGAAAAGGTTATGTGCGTTGGCCGCAGCTTCGATATTAAAGAACCATGCCATTCCACCGCTAAGTACCATCATCATTAAAATTGCATAGAGAAGCTTATGCGCTATGTTTGATAATCTGTTGCCCAGTAAGTCTTTTGTTTCATGGGTGTCGGAGTTTATTGACCTCAAACTCAATCGTATGAGTACAATTACTGCTATAAAGATACCTCCAGCTACGTGTGATAGCACCAGAGGATCAAAGGAAACAGACTTGCCTGATTGGATGAGTTCCCAAGCGTTTACGATAGAGTCGTGAAGCACGTATTGAGCGATAACAAGGGCTACTGTAATCCAATGGAGTACGATTTGAGTTTTGCTATACCTGCGTAATTGATCGGACATTGTTTTGGGTCCTTAGACTATTAATTAAACTGTTCTAATGTTATGTTAGTATTTAATTACTTACAAGAGAAAACGTTTTGCTAAAAAGAATGTCCGCAACAAAGCGCAAAGATGAACTTATCCATGCACTTCTAGAATTGGCTTATGAAATCGGTCCAGACCGCCTTACTACCAGTGATATCGCAGCGCGAATTGGAGTCACTCAGGGAACCGTTTTCCGCCATTTCAAAAATAAAGATGAGTTGTGGGTAGCAGCAATACGAAAAGTCACTGATGGTCTGAAGAGTGCATGGGCTGAAAATTTACTCCTGTCCAAGGAGATGGATGCTAAACAGCGAGTTGCTCGATTAGTCCATTGCCAGCTTGAACTTATTCAAAATATACCAGCGTTGCCATTGATCCTCTTTTCACGTGAACTAAACACCGAGAATGAAGAGCTGCGGACGATTATCAGAGAAACACTGTTTGTGTTTGATAGCCATCTCACATCCCTGATTGAAGAGGCACTCATTGGTCGTGACCAGTCCGAAATTACAGTGGCTGACATAGCGAAATATTTAACATCGTTAATACAAGGGCAGGCTGTACGATGGGGATTGAGTGATAAGAGCTTTGATTTAGTAGCTAGTGGCAATCAATTATCCCTCAAATTGATTGATCTCTTGATTAGCTAGTCCATCAACTGTTAACGGCAGCTTTGTGCCGACTCCGGTATATGCGCAGGAAAATCATCTAACGTCCGGTTCCGGAAATTTCAGTTGGCTCTGTTAAAGCAACAGTGAGCGTATGCCCTCTCCCCCTTTAACGCTGCTCCTCAGAGACGGCTATACGGTAGTTATCTGCGGCCGTAGTTGAGCAGTGTGGTCATTTAGCAGTATCTCGCGCTATAAAAAACTGTATGTATATACAGTTTTTTATAGTAGGCTTATCTTGTAGAGCAAGGTGAGTGAGATCTCTTTATGAGTCGGGTTTCCCCAAAAAGTTTTCCCCAAGGTATCATTACGAAAGGCCACACAGATAAGAATTTCCAGTTTCTGGTTCTGTCCGGTAATGTTTTGCTTCTAATTCAATCTCACCTTGCTAATTTACCGCCGTCCCAGCGGCGGAGCGCTAATAGGGCTGTGTTCTACTTCGAATGTTTCCTGTGGCTAATCAACCATCCACCTATCACAAGCACTCTAGACCTTCGAACAAATGCTTTTCTGAGCATTCAGCGCCTTTTCTATGGCGCGCTTTACTCAAACTGTTTTCTGGCTGCTGAAGTAAAATACTCAGGCAGACAGAGACTTGTCCGGTATTTCTTTAAACTCCTCGCTGAGCTGTCTAAATCGTCTCCTATCAATATTTTTGTATATTCAGACCTTACAGATAGCCAGGTCCGAGAATGCATCGCTCAGTTTGAAGCTATTGGGATTGACCCTGTACGAGCAGCCAAGCTCATGGGGTGGCAAGTCGCAGACAGAAGCGCGAACTCATTTCGATTAAAGATGGGAGCCATCTTCGATGTTTTTGGGCCTGATTTTACGATGGAATTACACCAGGAGAGTAAGAAGCACGCCTTGGCTCATAGTCATTATAGTAACTACGCTAATGTGGTCTCTCGATTTGATGATTTTCTGCGCTGGTATGACGATGATCCGATAGACAGACCTTCCTTAAACGCTCACGTGCTCCAAGATCCAGTCTTTGTATATCAGCTTTTCTGGAGCTTTCAGCGCTGGCATTTCGAAGGGTACTCCGAGCGGAGCCAAACCCAACCGACGGAACGGGTGTTGGCAAACCTTCAGCGCCAATGGATCAGAATCATCTGTTGGGCAAAGTCTGTTCTGGTTAGCGGAGGGCTTATGTGTTCCCCGCTTGGCGATGTGTGGCCCGAAGGGAGCAAAAAGCTCACTCGATTCCTCCATGAAGTAGGCCACCATCGATACGCTGATGGTGAATCCCTTGTATCACAAAAGCTTTTGACCCAGATCCCACTGTCTGTCACAGATAAGGAGGCAACGGAGCTTCTATTCAGACAGATCGAAGACGACTTCAATAAAGTCGTTCGGTGGGCTCGACGGGAGATTGATCACATAGCTCATCGTTTGAACGTTATTGATCAGGCCTGCGATCAAGGGGATCTGATAACGCTAGGTTCTCGAATATCTGCTCGGGCTTATGGCCAGCCTGTGATGGGGATGAACAGCCTTATCAGAACTGTTAAAGAAACCCACAACGGATTTGCAATCATCGACCACGCTATGCGCGGCCACTTGGTAAGCGCAACAGGGAGTTCTTTTTCAACATCGGAGTTAGCGGCGAATCTGGCTATGCCGACGAAGTATGCGATTGCTCCCATCGCTCTCTGGCTAGTAGCGCAGCATCCCGTTCTGACCGAGGCATCTCTATTGAAATGCGAGTTATTCGACCGAAACGGTAAGCGAACCGGCTTTGTTAAGACCGACTCTGGATCTGTGCTTGTTGTGAAGAAAAACCGGAAAGGGAAGCAACAGGAGGTTGTACTGAGCGACGACGCAGCTTCGGTGGTCGAGCTGCTTATCCAGATCACGGCCCCGGTTAGGCGCTATCTCAAGGAGAAAAGGGATGATGCCTGGCGACGATTGTTCATCGTCGCGGGTGGTCAGGGCTTTCAGGAACCTTACACTTTCACAAACCAGACCAGCTTCGCCAAGATCCTCCGGCAGAAAGCCTTTATACAAGCTCATAGCGCCGAGTTAGGAGACATGGTCTCCGTATTGTCGCTGGCCCGGATAAGGGCTACCGCAGGTGTTCTCGTCTACCTCAAGTCGTTAAGCATAGAGAAAATGGCAGAGTCACTAGGCAACTCGAAACGAGTCGCCATGAACCATTATCTGCCGCCTACCATCATGCAGTTTTTCCAAGAGCGGTGGGTCAGGATTTTCCTATACGCGGTGATTGTCCACGCTATGAAGGACTCTCCTTATCTGCTTGATGCAACGGACTTTAGCAGCATGAGTGAGTTGGATATGTTTCTAGAGGCGCATGCCCTTCGAACGCCGCCTGAAGAACCCGAACAGCTGAGTAGTTCCTCTGAGCAAATATCTGGTTCGTCAGATCCAGAGATCGTTATTTCTATCGATGAAGGCGTTCTTGGTGTGCTCCTCTCGCTAAAAATGGCCGTTGAGCAAGCTGGCCCACGTGCGGCGGGAACGGCTGTGTACTGGAGCCAGTTCGCAGCGAAGATAGAGGCTCACATTGAATCTGATGGTTATCTAGATCCATATATCCGCGGTTGTCTAGTTAAGGCTAAGGGGATAGCGAATCCTCAACAGTTTGAGGGTCTAGTCTATGGATGATAGCAGCGCGCTACCTCGCGAATTGGACTTCATAACGCGATCAGTCGATGCGGATCTAGGACTATTCCGAAGCGCTGAATGGCTCAATTCGAAGTTCGATGACCCAGTATGGAGCGCTCGTTTTGCCGAAAATGGCAAGAGAGACACTGTTATTGATTTCAGGGTTAGGCTCGATGATGGGCTACTGCTCACCCACCCAAGACATCACAACCTTTTGGAAAGCATAAAGGCATATTTATGTCTGTCGTCCCATCCGTTGGCCACCGGAGGCAGCCAGCTTGCCCCGAAGACGGTACAGCAAAGGGTTCGTACGACCTTAGGTATCATCGACTACTTTCTCCTGAGAGCCGAGCATTTCCAACTGGCATCCCATCAGTTCAAGCTAATTACGCCGCATGACATAACTGAGTTCATGGCTGTGTTGGCTACTGATCAGTACGCTAAGAACAATCTCTACGCTGCGCGTGAAGAGCTACAGCGTTTCCTTCGCCTCAACAGCCATCAGGTTACGAAGCTGGAGACACAGTACGTTCTATCAAAGGTTCCTGGAATCGCTATTGTTGATGATGTAGATGAGAGCAACCTTGGCTTATCAGAGTCGGAGATTGTTGCGGCTAGGATTTTTCTGTGGATCAACGGAAACTACAAACGCATACCGATTAAGGCGGGTAGTGATGGGCATTCATTTTTTAGTCATCAAGTTTCTCCAAACAGTATCTACTCTGAAATTTATCATGAGCGAACTTTAGTGACGCCTAAATTCCGGGGGCTGGTGCTGGACGAGCTCCACTTTAGCCCATCCGAGAAGACCTTTAGAGAGTATCCCATGGTTTCGTCCATGGTTCTGTATGATGATCCACTTCCCTCTGAGGCTGGGGTTGATTTCTACCGACAATCGCTTAAACGGATGGAACTCCTTAAGCTCTGTGGGCTGGACCATATCAACCATCTTTCGCTAACAGCCTTGGATAATAGAGCTTTCCTCGGGCAACTTAAGATGAAGGGCACCGGGCGTTACCGGTCGCTGCCTCGGGACGTCGTATTTTCATCGTTTCGGAACGCAGTGGAGTTCTACTTAGATTTGGGTCAGGTCCTTATCGATGGTTATCTGGCCTTGGCGCGAGAGGCTGATGCACGTGGATGTGCCATCGGGGATTTGACCCAATCTGAAACGATAGAGCTGATCCCAAAGAGGTTGCGAGACATCGGAGTAAGTATCTGGGATCTCTCGGCAGATTTTCGCGGGCAGAACCGTGGAGGCGGTAGCGCTCTGTTTTTTAAGCGGTTCAGAGAGAATGAGGGACTGCTCCAGCTAATTGAGGTACTTTATGGTGCCATCTGGATAATACTCGCTGCGCTTAGTGCCAGACGTTCTGGAGAGCTTAGGGATCTTAAGGCAGATACCTGCCTTGTTAAGAAGTCCCATGGCTATTATTTACAGTTTGACTTGCGGAAACGGAACTTCGGCAAGACTCGTGAACAGGTCCTTCGTCCCATTCCCAATGTCGCGGCCCGGTGCATTCTGAGCTTGGGTGATCTTCGTCAGAAGCTCTCCTTGCTTAGTTCAGTTACGATTTCAGATAGGCTGTTCAGCAAGCCTCATTATCGCGAAGTTGGCCTGTCTGCGATGGGTTCAGTAGACGCGGCCAAGGTGCTAAACCGCTTTTCTGACTATTTCGAAGTCCAACAGGACGCTACTGGGCATCGTTATTACATTCGTACCCATCAACTTAGACGCTTCTTCGCTATGACATTCTTCTGGGCCGGCGGATTTGGCGGCCTAGACACACTTCGGTGGTTTTTGGGTCATACGAATGTCGAGCATGTTTATCACTACATCACAGAGACCGTTCCAGGAGAGGTGTTGCGAAGAATCGGTGCCGAATACGCATCTGATGCACTTCTCATAGGGCAGAGCAACACAGAAGATCTGGGTAATCTCCTACGTGAGCGTTACGGATTGTCATCATTTTCCATCATGCAGTCGGATGAAGTCGCAGACTATATCGAAGACCTAATGATGGAAGGGTTGCTAAAGATAGAGCCAGTCTTCTTCGACACACCGACAGGAAAGCGCCATGAGATCCTCTTTAAAATCACCGGAGAAAATTCATGAAGAAAGCATCACGGCAGGTGTCTGCTCAGCTTGAGATTAGCAACAGATCTGTTCTTTCTCGCGTTGAGTATCTCGAATCGATTATTCACTCACCCGCCGAGCATCAAGAAAACATAACACTTTTGATCGCTTTGAAGAGCCAAAGTGGACTTGCAAAGCTGGCGGTTAGCGAAGCTTTTATTTCTCCTATGTCTCTCAATACGCTTAAGAACAGAGCGAATGACATACTCCCTGGTGGGTTTACGACTATTGATCACCTGAGACGCCAGGCCGCAAAAGCTATTCACGATTCAACCGTAGTCAAGCCTTCATCGTCCTCTATAACCAAGCAGGACCTCAAAGATAAGATTAAGGCTCAGGAAAGGACCATCTCTCAGTTGTGGGATGAAATCGCACTGGTTACGAATGTTTTTAGAGAATCAGTAACACTCGCCCAACAGTTTGCCGAGAAATGCCCAGACCCGGCAGATCTGATCCTTTTCAAAAAGCGCCGTAGAGAGCTGCTTTTAATGTTCTCATTAAGCAAGCGGCCTCAGACGCCTTTACATGAGAGCCCGTCCAATGCCGAAGGATGAGAAACTCTATAATCTAACGAGCGATGTTTTCCGATTACCTTACGGGGTTGATCGAAATAGCCACGTCCTCAGCGTCAGAGCTGATAACATTCCGCTTCTCTGTTGGCCCGATGGCAGGCCGTGCACCGAGGCGAACCTATATATGCTGCACTGTTTTGAGCGTGGACTTTCCCGTAAGGAAGGCGGTGGGACACTTACTCAATATGCCAAGCTTCTTTCACACCTTATTCGCTTTTGCTTTAACAACAACTACTCATTCATAGGGTTGACTGATTCTCGCTTTTCACTATTCATCAGAACGCTCCAAGGAGAAATGGATCCACGAAAACCAGAGCAGAGAAAACGGAGAGCAGCCCATGTGGCAAACATAGGGAGAACCTGCCTCGGCTTTTTAGGATTCGTTGGAGAACTCTATCTAGAACCGTCGTTCGTCGGCGCCGCAGGAACGATCAGGGCTGAGACGAAGGAGTTCAAGCTGGCTGGTCAGAGAAAGCAGATAGTCCGTACCTATTGGCATCACCATTCCTTTCCTAACCCCGAGCCTCCAACACGGCGCTTACCTATCAATTCTACAAATATCGCAAAACTGATCGAAGTGATTCCGGATGTGAGCACGACGACCTATCAGAGAAGACGGCGTTTCATTCTGGTCAAGCTTTTGGAGATTACTGGGGCAAGGCGAGTTGAGATCGCGAACATCAGAGTCGAAGACATCTATAACGCGAGGAAGATGAAGCAAGAGCCTGTTCTCAAGGTCTTCACCGCCAAGCGCTCGGGAGGAAGGGAAGAGTACAGATACTTGCCGGTTTCCAAAATGGACCTTGAATTGATCGTAAATTTCATCGAAAAGTTCCGACACCGGATCATTAAGAAGACCATCGGTAGCGCTAGTGACTTGGGCTATCTGCTGATTTCGGAAAGTAGTGGACTAAGGCTCGCTACCGAGACGCTGACGAATGAACTACTGCTGCTTGCCAAGGCTGCCAAGATCGAAGAGCAAGCCTGCGCACACATGTTCCGGCATAGATTCATTACCAAGCTTTTTGTGGCTTTGATTGAGCAACATGAATTCGAAAATGGGGACGATTTTCGGCGTGCTCTCCTGGATGGTGAGACCCTCAAGAGAAAGGTTCAAGAGTACACGGGGCATACTTCGATCAGTAGTCTTGAACCGTATATTCACTTGGCTTTCGAGGAAGTGGCGAGGTTTGGAAGTACCTTAGACCTGATTAAAGCAAAGCTTGCCGTTGAATCGCTACGGTCCAATCTCAAGGACATTGCTATCGAACTCAGACACGGCAGGAGTCCTACTGAATTGAGCGCCCTCCTCCGCGACTATATCGACTTGGCGCTGGAGGAACTCAGTAGCGCCTCAATTTCTACCGAGAGCTGACAAGATATGGGCAGAATGAGTTCATATGGGAATCCAGCAGATGATTACAAAGAAACCGCATTAAGCTTGGACGAGCACCTCATTCAACACCCTGCCGCCACCTATTTAGCCCGCGCGTGTGGTGACTCCATGGAGGGTGTGGGCATATTTGACCGAGATTTGCTGATCATCGACCGCTCTTTAGAGCCCAGAAACGGAGACGTGGTGGTGGCCGCTATTGATGGCGAGCTCACCTGCAAACTGCTTGATACAAAGCATCAAGTATTAAAAGCGGCCAATCCAAAATACCCACCCATTGCCATAGGCGATGAAATGGAGCTTTTAATAGAGGGCGTCATTATGGCGTCTATCCGCTACCACAGGCACCCAATATGCTCGCCCTAGTGGACTGCAACAGCTGTTACGCTTCGTGCGAGCAAATATTCCGTCCAGACCTGCGAGGCAAACCCGTGGTGGTGCTCTCGAATAACGATGGCTTTATCGTAGCTCGCTCCAAGGAAGCTAAAGCCTTGGGGATTCAGGATCTACAGCCTTTCTTTAAAATTGAATCCATTTTAAAGCAGCACGAGGTGGCCATATTCAGCTCCAACTATCCCTTGTATGGCGATATATCCCACCGAGTTATGACCATACTCAAGGACTTCTCCTCTGACATTGAGGTCTACAGCATCGATGAAATGTTCCTTAATTTTAGTGGCATGAACTGGGACTTAAACCACTATTGCCAGCACATTAAACGCAGGCTATGGAAAGAGGTTCGCATGCCCGTGAGTGTCGGTGTTGCGCCGTCTAAAACCTTAAGTAAATTGGCCAACCGGGCAGCCAAGAAGATACCGCAATGCAATGGCGTGTGTGTTCTCGACACACCTGAGAAATGGCAGTGGCTACAACAGCGCACCAAGGTCACCGATGTATGGGGCATAGGCTCGCGTTTAGGCCGACGCCTAGGAGAGGTTGGGATTTTTAGTGCCTATGAGTTAGCGTGTGCTAACTCAAAAAGCATACGCAGGCGCACCAGTGTCAATATAGAGCGCACAATCGAAGAATTAAACGGGCGACCCTGTTTCGATCTCGACGCGCAGCCGCCAGCAAAGCAACAAATATATAGCACGCGCTCGTTCGGACAAAAGCTGACCAGCCTTGAGCCCATTGAACAGGCCATTGCTGTTTATGCGGCGCGCGCCGCCGAAAAGCTACGACAACAAAACAGCCTCGCACTGACCATCCATGTGTTTTTGCATACATCACCTTTTGAGCCCAACTATGTCAGCCACAGCACGACCGCCCAACTGCCCTATGCCACCAATGACGCACGCATTATTGGCAAACTGGCCAGACTCTGCATTCGAAAGCTGTACTCCCCCGGTAACCGATACTTAAAAGCCGGAATCGGGCTCATACAGCTGTGTAGTGAGCATCATCAGCAATATGATTTATTTCACAAAGGCCAAGCCCCTCGCGCATCCCAACTCATGTCCACCTTGGACCTGGTTAACCAAAGCCATGGCTCTGGCACGCTATACCTTGCATCACAAGGAGTGCATAAAAAATGGGCGATGCGCCAACAATACACCTCGCCCGCCTACACCACGCGCTGGCCGGATTTACCGTTAATCCGTGTTTAGCGTCTTTTCCAGTACAAATTCATAAGGCCCTACTCTATAATTCGCCGCATATTTTTATAGAGAATCCCCCATGAATCCGAACCTTGCCTTACTGCAGCCTTATCCCTTTGAAAAACTGAATAAGCTAAAAACCGAAGCCAAGGTAACCACTGATTTACCGCACATCGCCCTTTCCATTGGGGAACCTAAGCACACAAGCCCAGACTTTGTCCTCAAAGCCATGGCTGACAACCTCGATAAGTTGGCCAACTACCCCACCACCAAAGGCATTCCTGAATTACGTCAAGCCATTAGCCAATGGGCCTGTGAACGCTTTTCCCTCAATGGTTTAGACAGCGAAACACAAATTTTGCCCGTCAACGGCACCCGTGAAGCCATCTTTGCCTTTACACAAGCCGTGGTTGAAGCCAAGCCTGATGCCTTGGTGGTAAGCCCAAACCCCTTCTATCAAATCTACGAAGGGGCCGCTTATCTTGCAGGGGCTAAACCACACTATCTGCCTTGTTTAGAGGAAAACGGTTTCAACCCAGACTTTGACGCAGTTCCTGAAAGTGTGTGGCAAAACACGCAAATCCTATTTATTTGCAGCCCAGGCAATCCAACCGGAGCCGTCATTGAATTGGATGAACTGAAAAAGTTAATCGCACTGTCGGATAAATACGATTTTATTATTGCCAGTGACGAATGCTACAGCGAAATCTACATCGACAGCGTCGATGCGCCTGTGGGGTTATTACAAGCTTGCGCAGAATTGGGCCGTGATGATTATAAAAATTGTGTGGTTTTCCATAGCTTAAGCAAACGCTCGAACTTACCAGGTTTGCGCAGCGGTTTTGTGGCGGGTGATGCCAGTGTGCTAACACCGTTTTTCCAGTACCGCACCTACCACGGCTGCGCCATGAGTATTCCAAATCAAATCGCCAGCATCGCGGCTTGGGGAGATGAAGAGCACGTTAAAGAAAATCGTCGCCTTTACACGCAAAAATTCAATGCCGTATTAGAGATTCTATCTCCGGTGATGAACGTCCAGCAAAGTGATGCCAGCTTCTACCTATGGGCTAACACTCCTATTAATGAAGAAGTGTTCGCACAGCGCTTATTTGCCGAGCAACAAGTGACAGTATTACCGGGCAGCTATTTATCGCGCACCATCGATGGCATCAACCCTGGCCACAATCGTATTCGCATGGCCTTAGTTGCAGAAGTGGATGAATGCATCGAAGCCGCCCAGCGTATTCGTAGTTTGATTGAAAGCCTATAACGTAATCTGCCTGACATAAAAAAGCGGCGTCTATTAAATAAATAGGCGCCGCTTTTTTGTGAAAAGCCATATGTGCTATGAATGTATAAGCTTGATTAAAATAGCCTCTAACGCATCCATCTCAACAGGCTTGGCAATAAAATCATTCATGCCTGCATCAAGACACGCTTGACGGTCTTGTTCTGATGCATTGGCAGTGACCGCAATGATCTTTCCTGCGTAGCCCAATTGGCGAATGGCTTTGGTGGCTTCAACGCCATCCATACCCGGCATTCTCATATCCATAAATACGATCTGCGTATCCATGTTGTGCTCTATAAACGCCAATGCCTGCATTCCACTGTTAACGGATTCAATGCACTGTGCTCCCAGATCCATCAGCATGGATTCAAGCACCATGCAGTTCATGGCAATATCATCCACCACTAAAAACGAACTGGCTTGCATCCGCTCAGGGGCGAATGGGATTGCTTCCACCTGAGTTTTCGCCGTAACACAGTCAACCCTTCGACCTGGCAGCACCACTGAAAAACAACTACCCTGACCCAGCGTGCTTTCAACTTTAATGTCGCCTGACATTTGCTGCACAATGCCCAGAGATATAGCCAACCCTAAACCCGTGCCTTCCATGTTTTTTGCCGAGTCATCTGTGACTTGAGTAAAGCGGGTGAATAAACGCTTAATATCATCTTGTTTAATACCAATACCCGTATCGCGCACAGCAATAACAATATCGCGATCATTATCCAGCTGTAACGACAGACTAATTTCGCCTTTGTCAGTGAATTTAATGCTATTGGATAATAAATTCATAATGACTTGTGCTAACCTGTTTTCATCGGCGTGGATGCACACCTCGTCTTCGGGTAAGTGGAGGTTAAGCTTCACACCAGGCTTTAATCTTGGTGTCATCATGCGAGCCAGATCTGTGATTTGTTGATTCAAAGCGTAAGGTTTTTCAATTAAATGCAACCCGTTTTCTTCAAGCTTACTGAAATCTAAAATGTCATTAATCAATGCCAATAACAGGTTCCCCGCTATTGCGATGTCATTGGCTTGCTCTCGATATTTATCAGGTAACTGAGCACGAGACAGCAATTGCGCATTACCAATCACACTATTAAGCGGTGTGCGTAATTCGTGACTCATGGTGGATAAAAATATGGACTTACTGCGTGTAGCGGACTCAGCGTCAAGCTTAAGCTGATTCACTTGCTCGATGCGCTTTTGTTTGCTTTCCACTTCTTTATTTAATTCAAGTAAGTGATTGCCCGCCAAAATAGACATACCGCGGGTACATATAACCACCATAACCACCGATGCCAGCACATACACACACTGCACGTAGAACCAGCTACCCTCTTTCACGATCGGCTCTGGCAGCCAGCCCTTGAGTAAAGCGATAACATTGAAGATAAATAATGAAAAGGTGAGTAAAAAAATCACGATGAGCCGAGGACCAGAGAACAACAAGGCCATCAACGTAAATGGCACAACCCATAAGACGGTGGTGGGGCCGGCCACTGATAAGTTATTAAAATCCACATAAAAGATAATCGACACGGTAATCAATAACACATAGGTCGATATCGAAACCAAATGTGTGGCATAACGCATCAGCAATGTCACCGATAACAAAAGTGCCGATAATAAAACCGTCACCAATCTACGTAATGGCACATCCCCTTCGGCTAATATCAAGCCAAACAGAATAAGCATGCCCAACGTACCCACGCAGGTAGAGAAAACCCACACCACTTTTGCACGAAACGCATCCTCACCGGTTAAAAAGTGATCGGGCAACATCCTAGCCAACAAGCGATCTGTGATGGATTGAGACGGTTTAATATAGGACTCCTAGTAATCTATTGGGTATCAAGCCCATTTTATAGTCTAGTTGATGATCAAGCATTGATGTCTTACAGCATGAATGTAACAGCATACCACGTCGAGATTGAGCATGATTCATGTAACATAAGCCTCATTTTGCTCCAAAAGTTGGGGCTGAATGTCTGCTGTAATTATGCTTTAATGCCGCCTTTTATTTTTACGCGACTCCCATCATGAAGATTTACGGCATCAAAAACTGTGACACCATGAAAAAGGCTTTCAAATGGCTCGATACACAAGGCCAGGCCTATGAGTTTCACGACTACAAAAAAGCAGGCTTAAGCCCTGAACTTGCGGATGAGTTCATCGCCAATATCCCTTTGGATACCCTCATCAATAAACGCGGCACCACCTATCGCCAGCTAGACGATGCCACTAAGGCTCAAATTAGCGCGCAAGACTCAGCGGCAGCAAAAAAGGTCATGTTAGATAACCCTTCTATTATCAAGCGCCCCGTGCTGGAAAAGAATGGCCAATATCTACTGGGCTTCAAAGCCGACGAATACCAAGAATTTGTATAACCCATTTATCATCATTAGAAACAGCCAATAGGAATATTGAACATGGCATTAGCATTTGCACTGGGTGTAGGCACCCAAAACACAAAAAACGAATGGCTAGAAGTGTTTTACCAAAAGCCCGTTTACCAACCAGCCGCCGATCTAGTAGACGCTGCTAAAGCGGCAGGCTACACAGGTGGCAACCAAGCCATCGAACTAGACAGCGCTAAATTAGCTGCCCTAGCCGAGAGCCTACCAGCAGAACAAGCCTCGTTAGCTAAAACCCTAAGCACCAGCAAGCGCCCAACGGTTCTTGTGGTACTGGAATCAGACGAACAAGCCACCAGCACACCAGAAGTGTATTTGAAGCTTCAATTAATCTCTCACCGCCTAGTGAAGCCTCATGGCATCAACCTAGCGGGCATCTTTGGCCTACTGCCAAACGTGGCTTGGACCAACAAAGGCGCCATCGATCTTGCTGAACTGGCCGATGCTCAACTACAAGCGCGCCTAGACGGTGAATTGCTTGAAGTGATCAGCGTCGACAAATTCCCTAAAATGACGGATTACGTGGTACCAAGCGGTGTGCGTATTGCTGACACCTCTCGTGTACGTTTAGGCGCTTACGTGGGCGAAGGCACCACCATCATGCATGAAGGTTTCATTAACTTTAATGCCGGTACCGCGGGTACCTCTATGATCGAAGGCCGTATTTCTGCCGGCGTATTCGTCGGCGAAGGTTCTGACCTTGGCGGCGGCTGTTCGACAATGGGAACATTATCGGGCGGCGGCAACATCATTATCTCTGTGGGTGAAAACTCCCTAATTGGTGCCAATGCCGGTATTGGCATTCCGTTAGGTGATCGCTGTACGGTTGAATCTGGTCTTTACATCACCGCCGGCACCAAGGTGCAGGTATTAGACGACCAAAAACAAGTGGTTGAAGTGATTAAAGCACGTGACCTTGCGGGCAAGCCTGACCTTCTATTCCGTCGTGACTCCATCAGCGGCGCAGTACAATGTGTGACGAACAAAACCGCCATTGAACTGAACCACGAACTACACGCGAATAACTAATCCCTAGGGGACTAGCCAGATCGTACCGATAAAAAAGGCCATGATACTTCATGGCCTTTTTTTGTTTTTTCGCCTCTAAGCAGCCCAAATAGAGTGTGGCTTTAGGACAAACCCGCCATTTCACTCAACCACCATAAAAAAATCTAAGAACCAAACACACTATAACCAAAAGCTTTTAAAACCCAATATGTGAACCATTTGGCACTTTTTTTAGGCAAAAATGATTCTTTTATGTGGCCACTGACAATATCCGTGCACCAAAAAACATCCAATTACTGAAGCATCCTTCGCTTTTCAACTTGAATTTAGATGGCCAAAAATCCCCCCGTATTCCTAAATTCATGCTCTAGGCTTAGAATCCATTTATCCCTATATAAATAGAATCATAAAGGACCGCATCCTATGGAACAGGACATTCTCGACAAACCATTTCTCCCCCTAGACCGCCTGAGGATTCTTAAGTACTTCAGTGTTTACAGCGCCATTATTACTGGCGTACTTATGGGGTTATTTTTTGCCGATATCGACCTCGATTTCTTAGGCGTGCTTAACCCTAAACTTTATCCTATGGTTTTATCATTTCATGCGGTTATGACCATCGTATTTATGGTGCTTGCCTTCAGTGTTGGCCAAGCCCATTACGACCACCTGATTGCCTTCTTTCTTATCGACATCACACTTGTGGCTGGCTTAATTTATTCCAGTGGCTCAGGCACCACCTTAAGCTACCTAATGATCATCAACATCGCCGTGGGTAACTCACTGGTCAGTGGACAAAAAGGCTTTTTGTTAAGCGCATGGGCCACCATATGCTTGGTGTTCATTGAGTACCAATTTGAAGCCAGTGGTTTGGAGTCCAACTTTGTCAATGCTGGCACCTTAGGGTTTATCTTCTTCATCAGTGCCCTAATCATTCAAGCCTTGGTGAAGCGTTTGCATTTATCCGTGGATATTAACCGTGTGCAAGCCGATAGCTTATTAAGCATGGAGCAACTCACGAAACTGGTACTCAAACGACTCGATACCGGTGTAGTGGTGATCGATGACCACAATAATATTATTTTCCAAAATACCTCCGCTCAGCGTTTGCTGGGCTACCCAGGTCCCATTCGTGCGCTGCCTGATAAACTTCAGGCGAGCCTAAATGAATACCGTAAATTCCCTAAATATAAACCAGGCACCTTTAAAGCGGTTCCAACCACCGCAAAAGTGCAACCTATGTTTGCACCGCTTATGCCGGGTACCGACCGTGGCACGGTAATATTTATTGAAGACACCAATGTGGTTTACCAACAAGCCCAGCGTTTGAAACAAGTATCCCTAGGTAAGCTGGCCGCTGGCATTGTACGAGAGATTAAAGAGCCCATGAAAGGGATTTATCGCATTGCCAAAGACGTGTCCACAGAACAAGTGGCCGCTGGTAATAAAGACCGTCATTTACAAATTAAACAACACAGTCAACACATAGAACGCATCATCAATAACGTGCAAAACCTCAGTAACAGCAAAGCTACGGAATATGAAAAAGTCAGCTTGAATGATTGGATCGTCAAACTGGTTCGCCATCTCGAGCACTCCACCTTAAAAAATGTGCAGGTGCAGTTAAAAGTAAGCCGCACGGCGGTGAATGTCTGCATTGACCACACGCAAATTCAACAAGCGATTACCAATGTGCTTGAAAACGCCGCCTACTTTGCCAAACAAAAAAGTGCTGACTTTGGTCGAGTGACTATTCTTGTGGGCCACAATAAAGTGAGCAAACAAGCCATCATTGAAATTCAAGATAACGGATATGGCGTCGGTCTGGATGACCTTGATCATATCTTCGAGCCATTTTACACCTCAGAAGCCAGCCAATCCGGTTTAGGCTTATACATAGCGAAACAATTTTGTGAAATGAACATGGCCCGCCTGGACTACGTGGCGGCGCAAGAAGGGGCTCGTTTTAGAATCACCTTTGCAACGGTTGAACAAGTGCAACGTCAACTTGAAAAACGGGAAGACTACGCCTTACGTGACAAAGCACAGCAAGCAATCGCCGTATAATATGCGCAGCTTAATCACGCCATTAATCACAAGTTATTGGTCAAGTCAGCGCTACCTAGCGAGGCAGGCTCAAACGCTCCCAGCCGATCAACACCGGCCTCGCCATTGCGAGGTCTTTGTGGCGTTTGACGACCCTTACAGTTACATCTTATTGCAGCAGCTTGCTCAATTTGTCCGTGATTTTGACTTAGATGTGGATATCCATCTGATCCATCATCGCCAACATGATATGTTTCCAGAAGAAGCCATGTGGTCAAAATGGGCAATTGACGATGCCGCACAATTAGCCAGACTCTACCAATTATACCTGCCACCGTATTACCCCAAACAAAGTAACATTCGCATGGCTCAAGCATTTTGGGCGCAGTACCCACCCAAAAATGTGTGCGAAGCACTGGCGCGCTTCGAGCAAGTTTGGCTGGATAAAAGTATTCCCATTTCCAATCATTCCGCCCAAGCCATGCTGCGCAGCAATGAAAAACACCTGTATAAACTGGGCCACTACCTTGCGGCAACGGTTTACTTTGCCGGACAATGGTATTGGGGGCTGGATCGCTTAGAGCACTTAGAAAAGCGCTTGTTAGAACAAGGCTTCAATCACGCCCCCTACCCTAAAGCCAAGTACGCCCGCACTTGGGAGGATTTTTGTACCCAATCAGCAAATACCCTACGTGATAAAAACACCCCCATTGAGCTGTTTTTTTCCATGCGCAGCCCATATAGCCACCTAGCATTGAACCGCTGTCATCGCTTAGCACAGCACTATGGCGTACCACTTAAGATTAAACCGGTTTTGCCCATGCTGATGCGCGACCTTAAAGTGCCGAAAAATAAAACCCGCTATATCTATTTCGATGCATTGCGTGAAGGGCAAAAGCTCGGCATTCCCTATGGCAAGGTTGCCGACCCTTTAGGCAGAGGCGTCGAAAATACCTATGCCCTATGGCACTGGGCCGACCAACAAGGGAAAGGCAATGCCTTTTTATTGGCCATCTCACACCTGGTCAATGCCAAAGGCGTAAGCGCAAATTATCACTCTGGATTGAAGCAAGCCTGTCAGCAAGCAGGACTCAAATGGGGACAAGCCAAACAAGCCCTCACCTCACAAACCTGGCGCAGTGTGGTCGATGAGAACCTAGCATCTTTATATAAATTGGGGCTCTGGGGCGTGCCCAGTATGTGCTACAAAGACACCCAAGTATGGGGGCAAGACCGCATCTGGTGCATTGAATCGGCCATGCTAGCCCCTTATCAAGACGCACGTCGACTCGGGCAGTCAGACATTTAGTCGCTGACGTTTTTTATGCATCGATTAATTGATTTTTGATGGTTCAAAGAACATTTAAAAAAACCTTTTAATTCAAGCACTTGAAAACACATATACAAACGGTTGAGCACAGGCCTTGCAACGGATGCATAAGGCAGCGCAACCCATCACATTTTCATCGACTAAAATAAGGCATAGTCACCGCTTGGCTATGCCTTGGCTCTCATTTTCAAAAGGATTTCTGCATGTTCGTATCAAACCTTATTCCCGGCGAGCCCGTCCTAAGCTGGTTACTGGTCATTATTGCCGCCAACCTTATTCTGTATTTTATTCGCCATAGCGCCCATCAATTGTTAGATAGCCTGACGTTACTGGTGGTACAAAACTTAAAAATGCTCAGCCATGCCCTTGTGAAAACCGCACGCCAAATGAGCAAACGTAATCGTGAAGTGTTACTCGAACACGGCAAACAACAAGCCGAGCGTGAACTGGAGCGGCAGTTTATTCGTCTTGGCAACTTAGTGGAAAAAGATCTAGCCCGTTATCCCACTATTCAGCGCAATATCGAACAAAATATCTCCCACATGGAAGACAAGCTATCTCAAACATCTGAGGTACCGGCCCCCTTGCCTGAGTGGACCGAGGCGGTGGAATCCATTACTCGTCTAAAAGACACCACCAAAAATGACGCGGTCGTCGGTAAATTACTGCAAGCCATTTATGAAGCCTTCCACAAACAACAAGGGGAAGTTCTAGGCACGTATCGTAAAGACATCGAAAAACGCCACGGCTTATTAAAAGCGGCCATGGGCCATTGGCGTCATCTGCTCCAAAAGATTGAACACCTTCACGAGCAATGGCAAAACCTGAACGAACAAAGCAAAAAAGTCGACCTTCAAGTAGACCGTTTTGAAAACATGGTGAAAGGCACCGATAAAGCCGAACGCTTATTAAAAGCCAGTAACACCACTCAGTTTGTTATTTCTGTCATCGTCATGGCCATCGCTGGGTTCGGTGCCTTTGTAAACTACAACCTAATAGCCCTGCCCATGTCTGAACTTATGCCTGCAACCAGTCAGGTAGCGGGCTACAACGTGGCCGACATCGGTGCTGCCGTCATCATCATGCTTGAGCTAACCGTGGGGCTGTTTTTTATTGAAGCCATCGGCATCACCCGATTATTCCCTGTCATTCATTTTATGGAAGATAAAAAACGCATTATTTTCGCCTGGATCTGCATCATCTTTTTATTAGCCCTGTGCAGTGTTGAAGCTGGCCTTGCTTACATGCGTGAAGCCATGGTGGCCGACAAAGCACTCTTAACCAGCTTTTTAGTAGGTGGTGAAGAAGCCGTTAGCGCATCCGCCAGCGCTGAGCACAGTAATATCCCCATGATTGGTCAAATGGTATTAGGTTTTGTATTGCCACTCATTTTAATGTTTGTGGCCATTCCGTTTGAATCCTTTATTCACACAGGTCGCCACGTCTTAGGCAATATGGTGGTGCATCTTTGTATTTTAGCCAGCACCCTTGCCCGTAGCTTCTCCATCTTCATGAAACAGTTTAATAACAGCTTAAAGCACGTTTACGATATTCTATGCTTCGCCCCGTTATGGGTAGAACACATGATAGAAAGTAAGCCGGACTCTACCAAAAAGGTACAAGCGGAATTGGATCGCCAAGCGCTACTGGAATCTGACAGCAGCAAGCCGAAAAAACTGAAAAAAGACGCCACCCCTGAGACTCAAAAAGAAGCCTAATTATGATTAAAACCATCAAAATAATTGCATTACTGGGCGCCGTTCTTATTCTCGGTGCCTGTACCCAACAAAAACCCACCACAGGCTTGTACTTATTGCTCGACACCTCGGGCACGTACACCAAAGAACTGAAAAAAGCACAGCAAATCATTCACTATTATTTAGCGCAACTGGAACCCGGTGACAGTTTTGCCGTGGCACGTATTGATAGCGGCAGTTTTTCCGAAACCGACATCATCGCGAAAGTGACATTTGATCATCGCCCGAGCCGCGCTAACGAACAAAAACGCGTATTCAGCGCCACCATTTCAAAATTCATCGAAACCGTTCAAAGCAGCGCCTATACCGACATCAGCGGTGGTCTATTGCTCGCGAAAGAATATCTAAATGAAATCAACCCAAATAAAAAATACATCATGGTCTTTTCAGACATGCAAGAAGAGTTGCCTAAAGGTTACAAACGGGATTTTGAATTGAATCTGCCCGGCTTTGAAGTGATCGCACTCAACGTAACCAAGTTACGCAGCGACAACCAAGATCCAACCCAATATATGCAGCGCCTAAAAAACTGGCAGCAGCGTATTGAGCAAAGCGGTGGCACCTGGCGCATGATAAACGACCTAGAACGTGAAGAATCCCTGGCTCTATAAGCACCTCATCGCGGCCAAAAGCCTTATGCACTTGGCCGCGATTACGCTAAGATGTTTCTTATTTGCATAAGCTGTTTTCATGAAAATACTGGTTGTTGAAGATAACATCGAAATTGCACAAAACATCTGTGACTATCTGCAATTGCAAAACCATATCGTCGATTGCACGCAAAATGGTTTACACGCCCTATCCATGCTGCAAGAGCAAACCTTCGATGCGATTATTTTAGACATCATGCTACCCGGCATGGATGGTCTAGTACTGTGCCAAACTTTACGTCATAAACTGCATATCAACACCCCTGTGATCATGCTCACCGCACGGGATAGCCTGAATGATAAACTCACCGGATTTGAAGTGGGCGCAGATGATTATCTCGTAAAACCCTTTGCCTTAGCCGAACTGGCGGTACGCCTGCAAGCGCTGCAAAGACGTTTTGTTAGCCAGCACAACAGCATACTGAAAGTTGCCGATCTCAGCTTCAACCTTGATACACTAGAAGTCACTCGCCAGCAGCACACAATTAAGCTCAACCCATCCTGCCTAAAATTGCTGACAGTACTGATGCAGCAGTCCCCGAATGTGGTGAAAAAAAGCACGCTTGAACAAGCGCTCTGGCAGGACGACTTACCCGATAACAATATACTTAAAATTCACATGCACACCCTACGCAGCCAAATTGATAAGCCCTTTGATGAAACACTTATTGAAACCATTCACGGGGTCGGCTATCGAATCGGGGCACCTAAACATGATTAAACTGTCATTAGCACAGCGAATTCGTTATTCGTTAATTTTAGTAAGTACATTATCGGCGCTATTGTTCAGTATTATTGCCCACTTATTCATTGAAAGTTTTGAAGACAACACGTTAAAAGCCCATCTACGCAATGACCTACAGCACTACATCCAACAATATAAAAATCATAATGACGACGTCGCCCTGCACACACCGGATGCGTACTTTTTAAAGTTTTCCATTAACGATCTAACACGTATTGATGAAGAGCTGCGAAACTTAAATGAAGGCGAACATGAAATAGTACGCCCCTATGGCGAAGACATGGTATTTGTAAAAGACATTAACCAAAAGCGGTACATACTGATGAGTAAGCAGGAAAGTTTTGAGCAATTTGAAAGCATTTCAAGCATAACATTAATGATTGCTACCGCCTCCGTTTTACTCTTATCACTCATCGTTTCATTCTTATTAGGTAAACGCATTCTAAAACCAATCACTCAGCTTACCCAAACATTAAAAGAAAAGAATGAAAACCAGTTTGATCACCAAGCTCTAAATATTATCGATCAGCATGACGAAGTGGGCTTTCTAGTACACAGCTTCAACCAGTATCTCAATAAAATCACTCAACTACTTCAACGGGAGCAACTGTTCACCAGTGATATCAGCCACGAACTGCGCACGCCTCTTATGATCATTAAAAGCTCCGTTGAGTTACTTCATAGCCAGCCAGACCCAAGTAAGCAAAGTGAGTTATTAATAAAAATTGATTCATCTGTTAATGAAATCCAAGAGTTGATTGATACCTTTTTGTCGTTAGCCCGAGAGAAGAATCAACACCAATCCAATGTCATCACACAAAGAGCCGACCGTATTTTATTAAAACGCTTGGAGTACTGGCAGGCCTATGCGAACAATCAAGGAATCGCCATACACTCTCATATTGATAACCCTATCCAAGCCGTTTTTTCGGTGCCCTTACTAAGTACTGTCATCAGTAACTTAATTAAAAATGCTCTATTACACAGTCACAGTAAGCAAATTGATATCTACCTCAGTAATACCCACATCAAGGTACAAGATCACGGCCCTAAAATCAGCGACGAGCTACAATCCGTGTTATTTGATGCCTTCCAGAAAGGTGACCCGCTTTCCAGTGGCCTAGGGCTGGGCTTATCAATCATTAAACGAATTTGTGAGCATCAACAGTGGCAGGTGCGTTATGAGTACGACGAGGATCAAGGAAGCGCCTTTATTATTGAATTTAATGTGTAATTTAACCTTTTTTTAACCTTTCTTAGACCCGCTATTAACCTGCCCTTGTGTAGCCTAAATACAACGTTGATTTAGGCGAACCAAATGAAAACACAACACCTCTTTAATACACACTCACGCATGATGCTGCTTGCCTACATGTGGCTGCCCGTTCTTGCTCTGTTTATGCTGTTGCGTGTTGGGCTTACCTTATGGCACGTTCAAGACTTAGACCTAGGCGTTCTTAGCCTAGGCGATATACTGTTCAAAGGCTTAATTTACGACTTGAGCTTTTATGGCTACGCCTGCCTGCCGTTTTTATTGTACTGCTGGCTGGTACCTCAATACATCTGGCAGCAAACTTGGCACAAGGTCCTTGTCCATAGTTTTGCCTTTTTAACCTTATACGGCCTAGGTTTCATCATTTTAGCGGAGATGACGTTTTGGCAAGAATTCAGCGTGCGTTTTAACTTTATATCCGTGGATTATTTAGTGTATCGCCGTGAAGTGACCGACAACATTAATGAGTCGTACCCAATTCTGGCCATGGTATTAGGCATTCTTCCACTGGCGGTGATTTTGTACTTATGGATGAACAAATTCATAAACAGAGCACTTAACAGCCAGCAAGCTTTTTTATCACGCAGCCAATTTAGCGCCGTATTTTTAATCCTGCCGCTATTGAGCTTTGCTTTTGTTAGTCAAAATTTACGTGAAAACGAACAAAACGTATATCAGCGAGAAATTGCCAGTAATGGGCCTTTCCAGTTTTTTGCCGCCTTTCGTAATAACCAGCTGGATTTCAATCAGTTTTACCACACTCTTCCAGACGCACAGGCTTCAGCGGTTTTACGCGCCAGTATCAAAGAAGATAATGCCCAATTTATATCCGACGAGTTGTATTCCATTGGGCGTTTTATCAATAACCCAAAACCTGAAAGGCACCACAATATCGTGTTAATTTCTGTCGAAAGTTTAAGTGCCCGTTACTTAAGCCAATTCGGTAATCAAGATGGCATCACACCAAACCTAGATGAGCTGACTCAAAATAGTGTCTTCTTTAATAACCTTTATGCCACCGGCACACGCACCGCTCGTGGTTTAGAGGCCATTACATTATCCATTCCACCGACACCAGGGCGCTCTATCGTAAAACGCATTGGCCGCGAATCCGGCATGTGGTCCATTGGTAATGTGTTAAAAGACAAAGGCTATGAAGTGCGTTACCTATACGGTGGCCGGGGTTACTTTGACAATATGAACGCCTTTTTCTCTGGAAACGGTTATGAGATCACCGATCAAAGCTCTATCGACAATGCTGACATTCATTTTGAAAACGCTTGGGGCGTTTCCGATGGCGATCTATATCAACAAACCATTAAACAAGCGAACCTCAGCCACCAGCAAGGCAAGCCTTTTTTCTACCACGTTATGACCACATCCAATCATCGCCCTTACACCTACCCTGATGATCAAATTGATATTCCATCGGGTACCGGTCGCAGCGGCGCGGTGAAATACACCGACTTTGCCATAGGCGAGTTTTTAGACAACGCCCGCAAACAAGCTTGGTTTGATAACACCATTTTCGTCATCGTGGCAGACCATTGCGCCAGCAGTGCAGGTAAAACCGATCTACCGGTTGAGCGTTATCACATTCCTATGTGGATTTACGCACCGGGCATCGTGCAAACTAAAAGTGTAAACACACTGGCTAGCCAAATTGATATTGCTCCCACATTACTGGGAATGCTGAACATGAGTTACGAGTCATGGTCGTTTGGCAAAGATATTTTAACGATGAAAGCCGACGACGAGCGCATCATGATTGGCACATATCAGAAATTGGGATATTTAAAACAAGATGAGCTGGTGATTCTCAGCCCAGGGAAAAAAGTCACCAAGCATGAGCTAGGTAATAATGAAGGCATCATAAATGAGCCCCTAACTGAAAAAAACCTAGATGCAGCCAGTTTAAAAGCCATCGCATACTACCAAGGAGCCGACTACATTTATAAACACGGCTTAAACAAGTGGCAGCCACATGCAACGCCTTTAAAACTCAGCCAAGCGCAATAACAAAGGTTCACCCATAAAAAAGGGCTACCTTTTAGGCAGCCCTTTTTTATACAAACGAATGCAAGCTCGCTTTATTTTTTACTTTGTTTCTTCATATACACTGCATGACTGCCCGCCAGCACCATGCGCAATTCAATGTTTAATTTACGTACCAGGTTTTTACGCTCTTCATCGCTCATATCCAATGACATGACGCCCTGACTGAATACCAGCATCACCATCATCTCGGCTACTTCTGGAATGTTGGCCAAGGGCTGACGATCCATTTGATTAGGGGAGCTTAAATCATCGGTCAACTCTTCAGCAAAGCGACGGGTCTCACGGGCAATGGATTCACGAAACTTTTTAGGGCCAGAGACCATGTCGGAGTTTAATAGCCGAATTAAATTTGGATAGTTCTCAACAAACTCCATAAAGGTTTCAACCGAGGTGCTCACCACCGAGCCTTTCACTTTCACACGATGACGGGCTTGGCGCATGATTTGGCGCAGAATCAAACTCACTTGATCCACCAGAGCTAAGCCTAAGTCTTCCATGTCCACAAAATGGCGATAAAACGTGGCCGGTGCAATGCCAGCACAACGGGTCACTTCGCGTAAGCTCAACGCAGGAAACCCCTTGTCTTTACTTAATTCTAATGCGGCATCAATGATGGATTGGCGGGTTCTCAGTTTTTGTTCAGCACGGGTGCTCATGGGCTTAACCTTCTAGTAATGCGCTATTGTAACCAGATCGCAATAAAGCGCAAAAGCTTGTTGATGCGCGCCTTTCCCGCCGGTGTGGGTGCCTCGCCATTCCGTGTACTGAGGCCAGTGCTTTGAAAAATCCATCTATAGAGCCCAAAACCGGCCTATGGTAAGATGCGGCCATTTATTTAGCGGCTAATTTCCATGTCCAACCCCCTGTCTAATATTCGCATCGTTATGGTGAACACCTTTCACCCAGGGAACATCGGTGCCGCCGCGCGCGCCATCAAAACCATGGGGTTAAGCGACCTTGTACTGGTTTCGCCGTTGGATTTCCCTTCGGACCAAGCCACCTCCATGGCAGCCGGTGCCACAGACGTCTTAGACAACGCCACCGTGGTGGAAACCCTAGAGCAAGCCATTGATGATTGTCAGTTGGTCATCGCCACCAGCGCCCGCTCTCGCAGCCACCCTTGGCCCATCAAAGAAGCTCGCGAAATGGCACCACAAATCTTAGATGAAGCCAGTAAAGGCAAGGTCGCGATACTATTTGGACCGGAGCGCATGGGGCTGCATAATGAGCACTTACGCCAAGCACACTTTCATATGGATATACCCGGCAACCCAGAGTATCCGGTGCTCAACGTCGCATCTGCCGTACAGCTAGTATGCTACGAGTGCTTCATGGGCAGTCGTCAAACATTTACCAAACACGATAAAGAATACCCACAAGTAAACGAGTTAACGGGTTTTTACGAGCACCTAGAAACCACACTGGATCACGCAGGCTTTTTAAACCAAGCCCACAAGGGCCAAGCCATGTTACGACTTAAGCGCTTATTTAACCGCGCCCGCCCAGAGAAAATCGAACTGAACATGTTGCGCGGCATACTGGCCAGCGTAGACAAACTCATTCACAAATCAGATTCAAAATAAGAGACCTAGCATGAGCGATACGCGCACACTGGCCCTAAGCAAAGCCCTCATTGAACAGCCATCGGTCACCCCTGAAGACGCCGAATGCCAACAGATGATGGAAGACATCTTGAAACCTTTGGGTTTTAACTGTGAAACCATGCAATTTGCCGAAGTCAAAAACCTATGGGCCCGCAAAGGCACGGAAAAACCGCTAGTGTGTTTTGCCGGTCACACTGACGTCGTGCCCACTGGTCCACACGCCGGTTGGACCTACCCTCCGTTTGAAGCCACCATTGTGGATGGCATGTTATACGGTCGTGGCGCTGCGGACATGAAAGGCTCCATCGCCGCGTTTTTAGCTGCCACCGAAAGCTTTGTTAAAAAACACCCAGACCACAAAGGCTCAATCGCGTATTTGATTACCGCCGATGAAGAAGGCCCAGCTGACAACGGCACAGTCAAAGTCATCGAAGCCCTAGAAGCCCGTAACGAAAAAATCGACATGTGCATTGTGGGCGAGCCATCCAGCACCACACTCTGCGGTGATGTGATTAAAAATGGTCGTCGCGGCTCTCTTGGCGCTTGGATGACAGTCAAAGGCGTGCAAGGCCACGTGGCCTACCCGCACCTAGCAAAAAACCCAATTCATCTAGTGGCCCCTGCTCTGGCTGAAATGTCCGCTGAAAAGTGGGACGAAGGCAATGAGTTCTTCCCTGCCACCAGCTTTCAAATCAGTAACATGAACAGCGGCACCGGTGCCACCAACGTGATTCCGGGCACCGTTGAATTAATTTTCAACTTCCGTTTTTCTACCGAACTGACACAAGAAGATTTAAAACGTCGCACCCATGAGATCATGGACAAATACGGCTTTGATTACGAGATTGAATGGAAACTCAGTGGCCATCCATTCTTGACGGATCGCGGCTCATTAGTTGACGCCGCGGTGGATGCCATTAAAGAAGTGACCGACATCGACACCGAGCTTTCCACCTCAGGTGGCACCAGTGACGGCCGTTTTATTGCCCCCACTGGCGCACAAGTAGTGGAGCTTGGCCCGATCAACGCGACGATTCACCAAGTTAACGAACACATCAGTGTGGCTGATTTAGATACCCTAAGTGCCATCTATGAACGTATTCTTGAAAAACTGCTTTTGGATTAACAATTAAGCCTTATGTTAACGTGCCCAGTTTGCCAAAGTCCCCTTGCGCGCCAAGATCGTCAATTACGTTGTGATAACAATCACAGCTACGATCAAGCTAAGCAAGGCTACTTTAATTTATTACTCAACACCGCCAAAAGTTCCAAGCAACCTGGCGACAATGCCGCCATGGTACAAGCGCGCAGTGCGTTCTTAAATGGCGGCCATTATCAAAGTATTTCTGACACCATCAACCAACTGGCCATTGATCACCTGCTACAAAATGCAGAATCAACCAGCCAGATTTTAGATTTAGGTTGTGGCGAGGGGTATTACACCGAGCGTCTGCATACCGCACTGACAGACCATCAAATGACTCATGAATTTTATGGTTTAGATATCTCAAAAGACGCAGTGAAAAGTGCCTGCAAACGCAGCAAAGACATTAACTGGTTAGTGGCCAACGCCAATCATGCGCCGTTTGAAAAAAACAGCATGCACCTAATCATGAATGTATTTAACCGCATCATGCCCAAGGCACTTGCTCAGTTATGCCATGAAGACGGTCGCGTGTTTATTGCCAGTGCCGGTGCCTATCATTTGCAGCAATTAAAAGAAGCCATTTACACCACACCCAAATTTGTGGAATTTGATGCCATTGCAGTGATGAGCGATGACTTTAAACACGAACACCGTCAAACCCTAGACTTCACCATGAGCCTGCCAGAAGAAAGCACCAAACACCTTTTGGCCATGACGCCCCACACATGGCGCTCAAGCCCAGAGATTCAACAAGGCTTAATGGCGCAAGAACGTCTAGACTTACGGGTACAAATCAATTTAGATAGCTTTAGTTTGAAACCCATGGCACAGCGCACAACGCCTGACAACACGGTTGAAGATGATCAACCTGATCAGGAAGAAAGCCACAACCAGCCAAGTGAGTACTAACAAAAGCTAGGTGTAAGCCAAACACAGGGAGCGTGTATGTTTATAGTCAGATGGTTAGGCAACCTCGCCCAAGATTACCAACGCTGTTTTGTAATCTTTGGTACAGGCTTAGCCATTTTTATGATCGGCATTGCATTGTTTTATCTAAGCGCCAAGCACTATGATGCTCAGCCCTTACTTGCCGAACTGTTAACACTGACTGCCTTACTGCTTTTTGCCATTGGCATTGTCACCGCGCTAGTGGGTTATTTAAGTTTGACCTACTACCGCTGGTATATATTTTTTAAGAAACGCAAAACAAGCCAACGTGACCCAAATGACAACCAATAAAACCGTCATCACGATAAAACTTGTCTCGTAAAAGGTTTAACCATGCGCTACCCAGACATCGAAATTTACGTCAAAGACGTCACCTTCAAACAAATAGAAGACTGGCTCAAACTGCACTTTAAAGACGTAGAGCGTAAACACATCGAAACCAAAAAAAGCGAAGCGCGCAGCCACTGGTTAGTGGATGGCAGCGAAGTCATTGGCTTTGGTAATGCCATTGGCAAATATTCC
>Ga0115005_10000260_pt1 | contig 40495 bp, 34 predicted proteins | sample ArcOceMetagenome_FD_87163 | JGI IMG/M metagenome (GOLD analysis project Ga0115005, IMG submission 87163) | Marine eukaryotic phytoplankton communities from Arctic Ocean - Arctic Ocean - Greenland ARC118M Metagenome | ecosystem: Environmental > Aquatic > Marine > Oceanic | place: Arctic Ocean... | reverse complement strand
TTTTTTTCTAATTGCTTCATTCGGTGCGTCATGGTGCCGGATGTCAGCATGAGATTGTAAAACAACTCGGTAGGCGCTAGGCAATAAGGTGGGCCCGTGCGCAGCAGGGTGGCTGAAACATCAAACTCCCAAAAGCTCAGGTCATGGCGCTTAAACACCTTATCCAGTTGCGGCAGCATCAGTGCATGGCAGCGTTTTAATCGACCAATGATGGCCATGGCGCTGAGGTCTAAATCTGGCTTCTCTTTTTGCCATTGAGCCAAGATCGTATCGATCCCATCGAAATTTTCGTCTTTTTTCATTTAATATTTATCTTGATATCAAGATAACTCCATGCCAATATTATTTTATCTTGAATTGAAGATAAATAAATTTCATGCATTTGTCGAGGTAAAACCCCATGAAATCTGTGCTTTGGACTGTTTTAACTGCAATTGCCCCAATACTTTGGGGGTCAACCTATATTGTGACCACCGAATTCTTACCGCAGGGCACGCCCTTTACCACCGCGGTCATTCGTTGCTTGCCTGCTGGCATCATCCTTATTGTTATGAGCCGGTATTTGCCCGCTCGGACTGAGTGGACGTCTTTACTCCAATTATCCTTTTTCAATTTTGCGTGTTTCCAAGGGCTACTGTTCATGGCGGCATACCGCTTACCAGGTGGGTTAGCCGCCGTGATCGGTGCGGTTCAACCTTTTATTGTGTTGGGCTTGAGTTGGCTTGTTTTGAAGCATAAGCCTTCTGCATTAACCTTGTTTGCCTGCATGGGCGCCATATTCGGTATGGCATTATTGATTTTAGTGCCTTTGAAAAACCAAGGTGTTCAGTGGGATGAAATTGGTATGTTGGCGGCTTTTTTAGGCGCGGTGAGTATGGGATTTGGCACATTTTATTCGAAACATTGGCAGGCACTGCAATCGAGCCAAACACCAATACTGGCATTTACAGGTTGGCAGCTCGCTTTGGGCGGCATTATGTTGCTGCCATTTTCCTTAGTTCTTGATCCTGACTTACCGCCGCTCACCCTGAACCATGTAGTTGGATTCAGTTATCTAGCGCTGGGTGGGACTTTAATTGCTTATTTAATCTGGTTTATCGGTGTTCGCTTACTTAACTCAGCATCTGTATCTGCGCTGGGTATTTTGAGCCCTATATCGGCCATTGTGCTTGGCTGGATTGTGCTAGGCCAAGCGATTGAGGGTTGGGCATTGGTGGGACTGATCATTGTGATCAGCAGCATCTTTTTGGTTCAGTTTAGCCAAGCCCGATCAAGATTCTTAAACGTCAAATCAACCATTGTTCAAACCCAGGAGAAAACAGTATGAATTTAGCCATTAAAAAATTGATTGAAGAGCGCACTTCGGTAGGTAAATACCAAGCGCACATTATGCCTAAAGTAGAAGTGGAAGAATTAGTTCGTTTAGCCAGTTTCTCTCCATCGGCATATAACCTACAGAACTGGAAATTTATTGCAGTGCAATCCGATGAAGGTAAACAAAGATTACAATCGGCCGCTTATGGACAACCCCAGGTGACTCAAGCATCCGTGACATTTATTGTGTGTGGTCAAACACAAGCACACCTAACATTGGCTGAAACCTTGACCTTATCCGTGGACCAGCAAGTCATCCCCCAAAATGTGGCTGACTCTTGGGTGGAGGCCGTTAAACAAAGCCATGAACATGACCCGTCACTGCAACGTGACGAAGCATTTCGTTCTGCTTCTCTTGCCGCAATGTCACTCATGTATGCGGCTAAGGGGATGGGTTATGGCAGCGGTGCAATGGGAGGATTCGATGCGCAACAGGTCATAGAAAAATTTGGATTATCACCAAATGACATTCCAGTCATGTTAGTCACCGTGGGTAAAGCAGCGGATGGAAACTGGCAACAGAAAATCCGCAAAGCAACAACGGACGTTTTGCAGTTTGCTTGATGACTTAAACGTAAGATGAGTAATGCCTTGTCATGAAGAATTTCATGGCAAGGACCTAAAATTATGACTAGAAATAACCTGCCATCTTTAAAGATTATTTAAATTAAGATTTAAAAAAAATGTATTTTGTGTGATCAGGTTCACGTATTTCTAGGCGTAATTCATAGTTGTTTATTTAAATTCCACGGAAATAATGCGGATATTTTGATCAAATTATTTAATTTTAAAAGAACTCTACGTAGATAAATTTTAAATGGATTATAAATAAACCTTAAAAATATTCGTAAAAATTTAAATTACTGATTTATAAGGAAAAAATTTACGATTAAAAAATTGATAGGTTTCACCAGTTTTTTAAAAGCCCCGTAAGGCGTATGCAGTGATCTAAATGTTTTCTTGAAGACGTACCTTTGTTACCTAAACAAGGAGATACACATGAAAACAAAACTATTATCTTTAGCGCTTGTAAGTTCACTTGGCCTAGCTGGTTGTGGCAGCAGTGATGATAACGATCCAGTGGCTCTGGACATTGTTGAGACCGCGCAAAGCGACGACCGTTTTGATACCTTGGTTGCCGCAGTGACTGCTGCAGATCTAGTGGGGACTTTACAAGGGGATGGGCCGTTCACTGTATTTGCACCGACCGACGCTGCATTCGCCACCTATCTTGAGGAAAATAACTTAGAAGCCGCTGATCTTCTTGCGTCAGACCAGCTTGCCAATATTCTAACGTACCATGTCTATGCAGGCGAAGTGCTTGCAAGCTCTGCCATTTCCATTGCCGGATCTGATAACAATATCGTTGATATGGTGAACGACGGTAAGTTAGCGTTGTCTTTGTCGGGTGATGATTTATATGCCAATCTGTCTCAAGTAATTGTGACAGATGTGCAAGCGTCGAATGGTGTGATCCATGCGATTGATAAAGTATTAACGCCTCAGGCGGATAGTGCTCTTTCTAATACCGATAGAACGATTGCAGAGTTGGTGACAGACATTTCTACAGGCTCGACCGATGAATTTAATGTGCTACTCGAAGCCGTTGTAGCTGCCGAGCTAGATGATGATCTAGCTGGTGCAGGTCCGTTTACTGTTTTTGCACCTACGGATGCAGCGTTTACAGCTTTGTTAAGCGCTCTTAATATTGAAAAAGCAGATTTGTTAGCCGATCGACCATACTTGGATAATATTTTGCTTCAGCATGTGATTGGCTCTGAAATTGATTCAGTTACGGCATTTGCTGCAAATGGTGCTGATGTGCAGACTCTAAACCCATCTGAGAAAGTAACGGTTTCCATTGTGGATGGTGACCTTACAATTGAAGGGGCGAAAGTCGTGATCACGGATGTGAAAGCATCTAATGGCGTAATTCACGTGATTGATACAGTCATTGCTGAAACCGACACACCTGCTCCAGAAGCCCTCTAACGTAATAGGCTTTAGTCACAAAAAAAACGCAACCTAGGTTGCGTTTTTTTGTTTTCTAAAAAGCGATTAGATTGGCATTTAAACATTCAATAATAAATGTTCACGTTCCCAAGGGCTAATTTCGCGATGATATTGTCGTAACTCTTCTCGTTTGACCTCAGCATAGATATGACAGAAATCTTCACCAAGCACTTCATGGATTTCTTGTGCATCGATAAATACCGCCAGTGCTTCATCTAATGTGGTTGGCAGTGCTTCTGTTTCATCTTCGATCTCACCTTTTGCAGGCTCAGCAGGTTGAATCTTATTCATTAACCCAAGGTAACCACACACTAAGCTGGCCGCAATGGCTAAGTATGGGTTGCAGTCGACACCCACAATGCGATTCTCTAAACGACGATCTTGTGATTTTGAATTAGGTACGCGCAGCCCTGTGGCTCGATTATCATACCCCCAGGCCATATTGGTTGGCGCACTGGAGTTGGTATCCGATTCAAAGCGCTTGTAAGAGTTCACATTAGGCGCCATCAGTGGCATCACTTGTTTTAGGTATTTTTGAGAGCCACCAATAAAGTGGAAAAACAACTCACTTGCTTCTCCTTGTTCATTGGAGAAAATATTTTTTCCACTCTTTATGTCAACAATGCTTTGATGAATGTGCATAGCACTGCCCGGTTCATCACGCATAGGTTTGGCCATGAAGGTCGCAAACATGCCGTTATTAAGGGCCGCTTCGCGAATAATGCGTTTAAAGTAAAACACTTGGTCAGCCAGCAGCAGCGGGTCAGCGTGGGATAAATTGATTTCAACTTGGCCTGCACCATCTTCTTGGATAACGGTGTCTATGGTAAGCCCTGCATCTTCTGCATAGTCATAAATAGTATCAATCACGGGTCCATACTCATCCACCGCCGACATGGAATAAGACTGACGGCCAGAACCTGAACGGCCTGTTCGGCCAACAGGTGGCTGAATGGGTTCATTTGGATCAACGTTAGGCTTAATTAAATAGAATTCTAACTCTGGAGCCACAATAGGTTGCCAGCCTTGTGCATTGTAAAGCTCGATAACCTTTTTGAGTACATTACGCGGTGCGTAGGGGACGGGTTGTCCTTTTTGATCGAACAAATCGTGAATGATTTGAAGTGTGGCTTCTTTCGCCCAAGGCACCGCCATGGCTGTGCTCATATCAGGCTTTAGTTGCATGTCGCCTTCAGCCCATTGATTCTCAATGTCCATTTCCACGTCTTCACCTGTAATGGTTTGGTAAAAGATAGAAATAGGTAAAAACAAGGTATGGTCTGGTGAAAACTTGCTTAAGGGCATCGCTTTACCACGTGACATGCCGGCTAGGTCGGGAATGATGCACTCCACTTCGTCGACCTTGCGACTTCCGCGGTAAGTTTGAAAGGCTTCCGGTAGTTCATTTAACCAAGAAAGATGATCTCGCTGACTCATAGTCAACTCCAAGAATTGTTTTTTAAGTGCTCTATTTTGGCCAAACTTCACCTTTTTAGGTGTATAAGAGTGTTAAAAAGGGACGGAGTTTGGCAAAAATTAAAGTTAATAATTTCTTATATATCAGTTACTTAAATAAAATAAGTCGAGTTATTGTTCGGATATAAGAGTCGTTATCCTGCATGTTTTGGCGTTTTTTGGCAAGTCACCAAGTTTGATTAGTATAGCTGAGCACCTAATCTTATTAAGGATTGGTTTGTTAAAAAGTTTAATAGCGATACAGAAATGTTTTTTTTGGCGGGCAAACACGGTTTTTTTTGGCATACTAGGCTAACCGCGCCCTTAATATTAAGAGTAAGCACTGACTGAGGCGCGGATATAAAAATGAATTACTCCCGGACTGGACAAAATAATGGCTTATCGCGCAGTTAAAGCCTCCCTTATCACCTTATGTTTAGCCCCTTCAGCTTGGGCAAATGAGGTGTTAAGTGGGGAAACCTTTGCTGCCATGGATGGTATGTTTGATCAACAGGTTATGGAAATGCCTGAAGTACTCACGGCTGCACGCCTGAGGCAATCCCAACTGGATACGCCCGCATCGGTGACAGTGATTGAGGCCGATACCATTGCGGCCCTTGGATTTAAAGATATCGAAGAAATCTTCCGCCTTGTGCCTGGTATGTTGGTGGGGTATCACAGTGGCTTTGGTGAAAAAGCGCCTTCTGTTTCTTATCATGGTACAAATGCTGCTGAATTTAGACGATTGCAGGTTTTGATTGATGGCAGAAGCGTTTTTAAACCTGGCCTTGCTCGAGTTGAGTGGGCGGATATTCCATTGGCGATAGAAGATATCGCTCGCATAGAAGTCATTCGAGGACCAAATTCAGCGTCATATGGTGCTAATTCCTATTTGGGAATTATTAATATTATGACTAAGCATCCTAGCGATAATGCGACAACCTCCCTCAAAGTTAGAAAAGGGGATCGTGGCGTTGATGATACCTATGTCAATGTTTCTTCTCAGATTGGAACTACAGATGTTCGCTGGACGGTAGGGTCTAAAAATAAAACAGGTTTTGTCCTACGAGATCTAGAAACGGATAACCTCGATAGCGTAAGTAGTGTTTACTCAACGGTGCGCACCTTCACGCCGTTCACCTCAAAGATAAATTTAGATTTACAATTAGGCTATAAAGACGGCACAAACCAGCAAAGGCCCTTACTTGATGAAAACTTGATTTATTTTGATGATGAAGATATTTCAGCTCAAGATAGGTACTTCTCTAGCAAGTTAAATTTAGAGTATTCGCCAGAACAGTTTGCACATTTCAACATCTATACTCAAAATTTTAAACGTACCCAGCAATGGAACGCCTGCTTGAAACAACCCATAGCAGATGCTCTAAGTCTACCTTATTAATGTGGCGTCATTGATAAAAATTTAGAGGAAACGAAAACAGAGTTTGAATATCAGCATACATCTAATTGGAGTTCTGCTTTACGTACCGTAATAGGTGCCAGAATAAGGAAGGATGAATTGGATTCGCAAACATACAATAATGGATATTCAAAGAATATGAATGCCAGTGTGTTTAGTAGTATTGAATACAAGATACGGTCTAATCTTGTTACAAATATCGGTGGTACGTATGAAGAGGATGACCTTAATGGCAGTCATTTTTCTCCTAGAATAGCCTTAAATATGCACCTATCAAGCTCTCAAACATTACGTTTCATATATTCTGAAGCTATCCGATCTCCAGATTTATACGAGATGTCAGGTCAATCTATTTATACCCTAAGGGATACGGTTGTCGATGGCGCTCCATCAGATGATTGGGTTTATCCTATTGGCCAGGCGGATGGATCCTTGAATAATGAACATATTTATAGTCATGAAATTAGTTACTTTGCTCTTGTAAATAGCTTGGGGTTGCAAATTGATTTGAAGCTATTTTACGATGAATTAAGTGGGCTTATAACTCAGTCTTTAGACCTTGAGGATCCTCTTACAAATGATATTTCTTTAATTCATAAGGGAATCGAGGGTTCTGCAAGTTGGAAGATTAATCGCTTTAATCAGTTAAGATTGTCATATGCATATATTGAAACAGATGATGAAGAAAATACTAATCAGACATTAACATTGAGTGAGTTTGAGGAAATTAATAAACTCACAGAAAGACAAAGTAGCTTGTCTGCCGATCACAGTGGTTCACTGTCATTGATCAGTGAGCTAAATGATGCTTTACACTTGGGTATGGCCTATTACCACGTTGAAAACTGGAATCCCGATGGCGAGTCAACAACCTTTAGCCGTTTGGATATGAATATGTCTTATGATTGGCAACTGGCAGATCAAAAACAAATAACCCTTCAGGGTACGATTCAACATAGGTTCGATGATGATCCTATAATATTTAATCGTAATTACTACGAACGTGACACGCATTATTATGCAACGCTACAATTAAAATATTAATTAAAAATAAAAAAAAGCCCAGTTTAAACTGGGCTTTTTTATGTGCGGTTTTAAATGCCCTAAGGCGTCAAAACCGTGTCATAAGCAACCGGCAATAGGTCAGGGTGGCTTAATGAATAGTGTAACCCTCGGCTCTCTTTGCGCAGCATGGCGCAACGTATGATGAGTTCAGACACTTCTACTAGATTACGTAATTCAAGCAGATCGCTGGTGACTTTATGGTTGCCATAGAAATCTAAAATTTCCTGACGAAGTAATTGCACGCGATGTTCAGCGCGCACAAGGCGTTTATCGGTTCTAACGATTCCCACGTAGTCCCACATGAAACGACGTAGCTCATCCCAGTTGTGAGAAATTACCACGTCTTCATCGGAATCCGTCACCTGGCTTTCGTCCCAGTCCGGTGCGAACGCCACATCCTTTTTCTCTTTAATGACATTCAGAATATGAGTGGCGGCACTGCGACCATAAACAATGCATTCTAATAGTGAATTACTGGCTAAGCGGTTGGCACCGTGCAAACCTGTGTGGGCGCTTTCACCCACGGCATACAAGTTTGGCACATCCGTACGACCACTTTGATCGGTCACGATGCCACCGCAAGTGTAGTGGGCAGCGGGGACCACTGGGATGGGCTGCTTGCTCATGTCGATGCCGTATTCAAGGCAGCGTTCGTAAATATTAGGGAAGTGCTCAAGAATAAAGTCTTTTGGTTTATGAGAAATATCTAGGTACAAACAATCCGCACCCAGACGTTTCATTTCATGGTCGATGGCGCGAGCCACAATGTCACGAGGTGCCAGTTCTGCACGCTCGTCGAACTTGTGCATGAAACGCTCTCCGTTGGGCAGCTTCAAATGGCCGCCCTCACCGCGAACTGCCTCGGTAATTAAAAAGTTTTTCGCCTGTGGGTGGTAAAGGCAAGTAGGGTGGAATTGGTTGAACTCCATGTTTGCCACTCGACAGCCCGCTCGCCAAGCCATGGCAATGCCATCGCCAGATGTGCCGTCAGGGTTGCTGGTGTACAAATACGATTTGCTGGCACCGCCTGAGGCAATTACCACGGTTCGTGCGCGGAAGGTTTCAACGTGACCATTTTCTTCGTTTAAAACGTAGGCGCCAGCCACGCCTTTTCCTGGGATTTTAAATTTCTCACAAGAGATCACATCAATGGCCACACGGTGTTCGAACAAACTGATGTTTTTATGAGCAATGGCTTGACCGACTAAGGCCTCACTGACGGCCACACCAGTGGCATCAGCAGCATGAATGATTCGGCGATGACTATGACCACCTTCTTTAGTGAGGTGATACTCATTATTGCTATCTTTACTGAACTGAACTTGCTGTTCAATTAACCATTTAATGGCGTCTGCGCTGTTTTCGACGGTATGGCGCACGGCGCTGTAACTGCATAAACCAGCTCCGGCATCTAAGGTGTCTGCCACATGGGCTTTGATGCTGTCGTCGCTGTCCAGCACCGCAGCGATGCCGCCTTGGGCCCAGCGAGTACTACCACTGTCTAATTTATCTTTACTGAGAACGGCAACTTTTGCGTTATCAGCCACATTTAATGCCACAGTCAAACCGGCGGCCCCGCTGCCAATGACTAAAACATCAAATACCTGTCGCTGATCCATAACTAATTCCTGTAACATTTTTCGCCCTCACTATACTGATAAGCAGGGCAATTAAGAAGCAAGCTGAGCTTTGAGCCCCAGATTTTACACCCAGAGTGTGTTCAAATAGGAATATTTTTCGCCCTTGGTTGAACTTTTGATGACAAGCTCATTCTAATTTAACCATTGACAATATTAACCAGTGATACCCGCCTCAATAATTAAATAACAGAGGTGAATGTTTAAAGCGTGTTCGGCACGCGGGGGAGCAATGTCGCAACAGGATTCAGACCAACAACTGGTGCAAAGAGTACAGAAAGGAGACAAGCGGGCGTTTGACCTACTTGTACTTAAATATCAGCACAAAATCATGTCGCTGATATCACGTTACATTAACGATTCCAGTGAAGTACAAGACGTGGCGCAAGAGGCATTTATTAAAGCTTACCGAGCGCTTAAAAATTTTCGCGGTGACAGTCAGTTTTACACTTGGCTTTACCGTATTGCAGTGAATACGGCGAAGAATCACTTAGTGAGCCAAGGGCGCAGGCCACCCGCACAAGATGTCGATGTGGATGATGCGGAACATTATGCCCATGCCGCCTCTCTAAAGGATATTGCGACGCCAGATCAGATTCTGGCCCGTGATGAGCTAAATACGGTGGTGTTTGCCGCCATGGAAAAGCTACCCGAAGAATTACGCACGGCTATCCGCCTACGTGAATTAGAAGGGTTAAGTTACGAAGATATTGGTGAGGTCATGCAGTGCCCTATCGGCACCGTGCGTTCACGAATATTTCGTGCAAGGGAAGCCATTGATAAAGCAATGGCGCCATTATTGGATCATACCAAAAGTGCATAACAGGCGTTGAAAAACGTTTATAACCAACATCTTGCAACAGCAAGAGACATAAATGAGTTTTAACAGCCTGTTAAGGCGAGAGGTGACTATGAGTGAAAAACAACCCGAATCCTTGTCCGCATTAATGGATGGTGAGCTAGACGAGTTAAGTATGCGACGCTTGCTTAATGACTTAGATAGCGACCCAGCTATAAAAGCACAGTGGGCTCGCTATCACCTTGCGCGCGATGCAATTAAGGGTGACACCAGCCCATTTGCTGGCTTGGATATTAGTTCGGCTGTTAGCGAAGCCTTACAGAGCGAGCCAAGTAATCATCAGCAAGCAACCCAAAAAACTTGGTTCAAAGCGTTTGCTGGCTTATCCGTTGCAGCATCGGTTGCCTTTGCCGTGGTCATTGGTGCTCGCTTTAATCCGCTGAATGAGCAGCCTGGGTTTGACGCGCAGCTGGCAAATAAGTCCAAAGTTGAAATTGTGACGCCGGATGTCAGTAAATTCCGCAGCCCAAGTATGATTGCGCAAAGCCCTAATGCCATTGAAGGGGTGAATGAGCAAGAACTGCAGCAGGCTCAAGAACGTCTAAATAGTTATCTTAAGCAACATGCTCAGGACAGTGCTATAGGCCAAGGTCGTACTGCAATGCCGTTTGCACGAGTGGTTAACTTCGAGACAAGCAAGGAAAAATAATGCTGCGCTGGACCGTTACATTATGCATCTTGGCGGTGACTTGGTTTGCCCAAGCTGACGATGCTCAAGTGGCTTCACCCACGGCTCAAGCCATGTATGAAGATATGCTCAAACGTGCCCCAAATGCCATGTATGAGGGTATCTTTATTCATCAGGCGGGTAATCAGACTCAAAGTGTCGAGATTGTTCATGGCACATATGAGGGCGCGATTTGGGAACGACTGCTTCATCTTGACGGCTTGACCCGTGAAGTGATTCGCCGCGGTGAAGCGTTATATTGTATACATCCGAACCAGTCTGTTGAGCAGGTTCAGCAGCAGGGCAGTTCACCGTTTGGAAATAAAGAACTTGGCAGTACTCGCCAGCTAAGCAAAGCGTATGACTTTCGCAGTTTAGGTAAGCAGCGCATTGCCGGTCGTCTTGTTGAGGGTATTCAGCTGGTGCCGAAGGATGCCAGTCGACACTTCTATCAATTGTGGCTTGATCATGAAACCACAGTGCCGCTGCGCACCGAGCTGGTCTCTCGAAAAGGGCAGGTATTAGAACGCTATCAGTTTAGTTACTTCATGCCTAAAACGGAGTTCGTCAAAGCTCGCTTTGAGCCGCGCACAAAAGGCGTGGTTTTAACCGAAGCAGAAACAGCTGAGGTGCTTAAAACCACACAGCAAGATGTATTGGAGTGGCGTTTAAACTGGATTCCAGTAGGCTTTGAAGATGAAGCCGCAACCGGATATGCACCTAAGCTGTCAGCTAGACGCATCTACAGCGACGGTATCGTTATGTTTTCTGTGTATGTTGAGCAAGTTGAAAAAGCGCTTGATGAAAGTACTGCTCAGTCAGGGCCAACGGTGCTCGCGGTTCAACACAAGCAATGGCATGGTTTGACCCATAGAATCACGGTAGTGGGTGAAATTCCTGCGGCCACTGCTCAGCGGATTGCACAAAGCGTTGAGCTGCTGTAAAACCCCTGTTTTGTTGTTGGGTTAGGTAATTAACATGGTCGAAGAATCGGCACGGGTGCTAAAAGTGGAAGGCGATGTGGTCTGGGTTCAGGCCATTGCCAAGAGTGCTTGTGGCTCTTGTCAGGCACAAAAAGGTTGTGGTCATAGCTTGCTGGCGAAAGCAGGGCAAAAACAAATTGACCTCCCAGTTGATCGTAATGGCATTCATGTGCAAGAGAATGATCAGGTGATTATTGGTGTACCTGAGCAAGCTATCCTACGCTCTTCATTATTGATGTATGGCACCCCCTTAATCGCCATGATCATAGTGGCTATGGTTGCCAGTCTTTTTGGTATTGAAGAAAAGCTATCGGTTTTGCTGGCATTTACTGCCTTGGTGCTTGGTTTTGTTTGGGTGAATCGACATGCTAAAAGCTTGAATTTTGCTCAGTGGCACCCAAGATTAATGCGTAAAGCGCAAAGTGTTGAAACCCATATACCCATGTGTGAGATTCAATAGCGTTAGAAAGAGTGTAATAAATAAATTGTTTTAACCGTAATGGAGTTTATGAATGAAGCAACTATTGTGCTTTTGTCTTTTATTTCTCTCTGCACAGGCATTCTCGCAATTACCGGACTTTACGGATCTGGTAGAGCAAGCTAGCCCCGCGGTCGTCAATATTAGTACCACACAAAAACCGCCAAGTCGTTTTGGTGGACAGATGGACTTACCGCAAAACATCCCTGATTTTCTTCGTCACTTTATGCCTCAAAACCCGCGTGGTAATCCAAGAGGCAACTCTCAAGAGCGCGCTTCCTTAGGCTCTGGGTTTATCGTCAGTAAAGATGGTTATGTATTAACCAATAATCACGTCATAGAAGGCGCTGATCACATTTTTGTTAGGCTCAATGACCGTCGTGAATTGGAAGCCAAGCTGATTGGCCATGATCCAAGTTCGGATCTAGCGCTGTTAAAAGTCGAGGCGAATAACTTGCCGACCGTCGAAATCGGTAATAGTGAAAAACTGAAAGTGGGAGAGTGGGTCGTGGCCATTGGTAGTCCATTTGGTTTTGATTACTCAGTAACAGCCGGTATTGTCAGTGCAAAAGGCCGCAGCTTACCGAATGAAAACTATGTCCCCTTTATTCAGACCGACGTGGCCATCAATCCAGGTAATTCCGGCGGCCCTTTATTTAACCTTGATGGTGAAGTGGTTGGGATTAACTCCCAGATTTATACCCGCAGTGGGGGCTTTATGGGTCTCAGCTTTGCCATCCCTATGAATGTGGCCATGGAAGTGGTCTCTCAGCTGAAAGAAAACGGCGTGGTCTCCCGTGGCTGGTTAGGGGTTGCCATACAAGAAGTGGATAAAAATCTGGCTGAATCTTTTGGTTTAAAGAAAGCGGCTGGTGCGTTAGTCAGTCAGGTTGTTCAGGCGGGCCCAGCGGCGGCGGCCGGTTTGCAGTCTGGGGATATTATTACCGAGTTTAATGGCAAAGAAGTGGTATTAAGCAGTGACTTACCTCACTTGGTGGGTCGTGTTCGTCCGGGTACTAAAGCCAGTTTAAAGGTGATTCGTAATGGTAAGTCTAAGCGTTTGAATGTGGTCATAGGTGAATTGCCACAAGATGACAACATGTTGGCCAGTAATCGAGTGCCAGAGCGAAGCATGCAAGTGAATCGTCTAGGGATTGAAGTCATCGGATTAACCTCTGCCCAACGAAAACAGTTTGATACCGATGGGGTGATGGTGCAGTCAGTGAATCAAGGTCCTGGCGCCAACGCAGGGTTAATCAATGGTGATATCATTACCATGATTTTCAGCGAAATGATTCGAAATGTGGATGACTTTGAGCGCGTTGCTAAACAACTGCCAAGTGGTCGCCACGTGCCCATGCGGATCGTTCGCCGCGGCACACCTATGTTCATCACCTTGCGTGTGAACGACTAGTCCTCTCGTCTAATCCATATTTGCTGCAATCGTCCTAGCACGGTTGCAGCAAGCCAGTAATCTCGGCAAAACCCAGTCTATTCAACTATCTAGCGCTTGAATCGCCTATGCTATAGGCCTTTATTCGTGTAAAATTGCGGCAATTTTCACCTATTAGGTTTGTCTCTACGTGAGTAATCTGGATCACATTCGTAACTTTTCAATCATTGCCCACATCGACCATGGTAAATCTACCTTGGCTGACCGCTTTATTTCCCATTGTGAAGGTCTGACTGCCCGTGAAATGCAGGCTCAAGTTCTTGATAGTATGGATATTGAGCGTGAGCGCGGCATCACCATCAAAGCCCAAAGCGTGACCCTGAAATATCAGGCCCGTGATGGAAAAATCTATCAATTAAACTTCATCGATACACCGGGACACGTGGATTTCAGCTATGAAGTATCTCGCTCTCTGGCGGCCTGTGAAGGCGCGTTGTTAGTAGTTGATGCGGCGCAGGGCGTAGAAGCTCAGTCCGTTGCAAACTGCTATACCGCCATCGAACAAGACCTTGAAGTGGTGCCGGTTCTTAATAAGATGGATTTACCACAGGCTGACCCTGATAAAGTGAGCCAAGAAATTGAAGACATCATTGGAATCGATGCCACAGACGCTGTGCGCTGTAGTGCAAAAAGCGGTTTAGGCATCGAAGACGTTCTAGAAGACATGATTAAGCGCATTCCGCCACCACAAGGTGATCTTGATGGTGAGCTGCAAGCCTTGATCATCGATTCATGGTTCGACAGCTATCTTGGGGTGGTCTCGCTTGTGCGCGTCATGAATGGCACCTTGAAAAAAGGTGACAAAATTCGCGTTAAAACAACCGGTCGTGATTGGTATGCCGACTCGGTTGGTATCTTCACCCCTAAGCGTTTGGTAACCAATGAGCTAAAAGCAGGTGAAGTAGGCTTTATCTGTGCGGGTATCAAAGACATCCACGGTGCACCTGTCGGTGATACCCTTGTTCATAGCAAGAAAGCGGACGAAGTTGCGGCCTTACCGGGTTTCACCAAGGTGAAACCACAGGTATATGCGGGTCTATTCCCAGTGTCATCTGACCAATACGAAGATTTCCGTGATGCGCTTGATAAACTGTCTTTGAACGATGCGTCCTTGTTCTTTGAACCTGAGTCATCCGATGCACTTGGTTTAGGTTACCGTTGTGGTTTCTTAGGCTTACTGCACATGGAGATCATTCAAGAGCGTTTAGAGCGTGAATACAATCTAGATTTGATCACCACAGCACCAACCGTGGTGTATGAACTTGCCATGAATAATGGCGATATTATCGAAGTGGCTAACCCGTCTAAATTGCCTGACCCAAGTCGTATTTCTGAAATGCGCGAGCCTATGTGCGAAGCGAATATTCTTGTGCCAAAAGAACTAGTGGGTAATGTGATTACCTTGTGCGTTGAGAAACGTGGTATGCAAAAGGATATGAACTTCACAGGCACACAAGTAGCATTAAAGTATGATATGCCCATGAGTGAAGTGGTTGGTGACTTCTTTGACCGCTTGAAGTCTGTGAGTAAAGGCTATGCCTCATTGGATTATGGTTTTACCCATTTCCAAGCGGCACCGCTTGTACGTATGGATATCTTGATTAACGGTGAGCGAGTGGATGCGTTGGCTGTGATTATTCACCGCGATAAAACCCGCAGTTATGGCCGTTCTCTATGTGAAAAGTTAGCCGAACTGATTCCTCGTCAAATGTTTGATGTGGCGATTCAGTCAGCGATTGGTAATCAAGTGGTTTCACGTTCAACGGTAAAAGCACTGCGTAAAAACGTAACGGCAAAATGCTACGGCGGTGACGTCAGTCGTAAGAAGAAACTCTTACAGAAACAGAAGGAAGGTAAAAAACGTATGAAGCAGGTGGGTAATGTTGAAGTACCACAATCTGCTTTCCATGCGGTATTGTCAGTGGATAGCTAAGCTATCCATTGATTGTTTCGTTTTAAAATAATAACAAGGTAAGTGCATGAAAAAGCAGCAAGGTTCCAGCGGCATTTTTATATTGATTGTCATCGTATTATGTTTTTTCGGTTTTTTTACCTTGTTAAAGGTTTTTCCTTTGTATACGCAAAACTGGGCAGTTGAGACAGTTTTTGAGAACTTAAAAGAAGAAGCTGCCAACAAAGAATTCTCCCGTAAACAAATTCAAGAGATGATTCAAAAGCGTTTTAGTATTAATGACGTGAATGAATTAACTGAATTTGTTGAAGTTACAGGGCAAGGTTCTAATATTATTATTGATATGGAGTATGAGCGTCGAGTCCCGCTGGTATCAAATATCGAACTTGTCGCCACCTTTAACCATTATATAGATTTCAGTGAATAATCCTTTAAAAAAGCTCAGCCAGCGAATTGGCTATGATTTCAAAGATGAAAGCCTAATTGATTTAGCGCTTACCCACCGCAGCAAAGGCGGTACTAACAATGAACGCTTGGAGTTCCTAGGGGACTCCATCGTGAACTTCGTCGTGGCCGAAGCCCTGTTTCAAAAATTTCCAGACGCCAAAGAAGGCAAACTGAGTCGTTTACGTGCGGGGTTGGTGCGTGGGACAACCCTTGCCGAACTAGGACGAGACTTTGATCTTGGTGAGTTTCTGGTGCTGGGGTCTGGGGAATTAAAAAGCGGCGGTTTTAATCGTGAATCGATTTTAGCGGATGCCATTGAAGCCATCATCGGAGCGATCTATCTTGATGCAGGAATGGACGTGGTCACTGAGCGTATTCATGCTTGGTACGGCGAACGCTTAACCCATTTAAAAATGGATGGCGTACAAAAGGACTCTAAGACTCGTCTGCAAGAGCATCTGCAAAAGAGCCAAAGTCGCTTACCTAAGTACGAAGTGATCGAAGTGTTTGGGCAAGCCCATGATCAAAAATTTAAAGTGAGCTGCCGTGTAGAGGCCCTTCCAGAAGTGACCTTAGGCATTGGTAGTAGTCGTCGTATTGCTGAGCAAAACGCAGCAAATAAAGCACTTAAAGCATTAGGAGTAGAGTCATGAGCGAGAAGTGTGGCTATATCGCCATTGTTGGCCGACCTAATGTGGGCAAGTCCACGTTACTTAACCGTATCCTTGGCCAAAAGCTGAGTATTACCTCACGTAAGCCGCAAACCACGCGTCACCAAATTCTAGGTATGAAAACCACGGATGAAGTGCAGGCTATCTATGTCGACACTCCAGGGTTACATGAAGGCTACAGTGAGAAAGCGTTAAACCGCTACATCAACAAAGTGGCTTCTAATGCCATTAAAGATGTGGATTTGGTGGTATTTGTTGTGGACCGCACCAAGTGGATGCCTGAAGACGAAGTGGTTTTGCAAAAAATCATGGGCGCTAATGTGCCTTGTATTCTCGTGATCAATAAGGTGGATCACTTGGCAGATAAGTCCACTTTGCTTCCTCATTTAGAAGAAGTTTCTAAGAAAATGAACTTCTTAGAAGTGGTGCCTGTGAGTGCTAAACTTGGCAACAATGTTGAAGCGTTAGAAAAAAGTATCGCCAAATACATTCCCGAAGGCATGCATTTTTATGATAAAGACCAGTTCACAGACCGCAGTGTACGTTTTCTAGCGGCTGAGTTGGTGCGTGAAAAAATCATGCGTCAATTAGGTGATGAATTACCTTACTCCATGACGGTTGAAATTGAAAAATTCGAAGACGATGGTCGCATTATTACGATTCACGCTTTAATATTAGTTGAACGTGAAGGTCAGAAAAAAATCTTAATTGGTGATAAAGGTGAGCGTATTAAGCAAATTGGTACCGATGCTCGCCTAGACATGGAAAAAATGTTCGATAGCAAAGTCATGCTCAACACCTGGGTGAAAGTGAAGGGTGGCTGGGCCGACGATGAGCGAGCATTGAAATCACTGGGTTATAACGACCTCGATTGATCATCATGATTGACCTAAGGCTTACAAATCGATTGTAAGCCTTATTTTTACAATAATAATTAAATGCTCATCTCTTATCGATCATGCGGAAAATTCACAGTCTATGATCAAGCAATCCGCCTATGTGCTCCACTCTCGTCCTTATCGTGAAACCAGTGCCATGGTGGATTTCTTTACTCCTGACTATGGGCTGATCCGATGCATAGCTCGCGGCGTAAGAAAGAATATGAGTAAAGGTCAGTCTCTGCAGCCGTTTACTCAATACCAAATCTTTTTCCATGGTGATTCAGGCCTTAAAAACCTAGATAAATACGAAAGCCAGAGTTTGCCTTTAGCGCTCAACGGTGACGCGTTATTTAGCGGGTTTTATGTGAACGAAGTGATTCTACGAGCGTTGCGCAGCGAGGCAGAGGTTGAAGCTGAATACCTATATGAAGCGTATGAAGGGGCTTTACAAAACCTACAAAGCCAGCAACTTGAGTTAGCCTTGCGTTCATTTGAAATAACCTTGCTTGAACACATGGGGCAAAGTTATGAATGGGATATGGACTTTAAGACCGCAGATTTAGTGGAAGCTGACTGCCATTATGGCTTTTTTGTCGAGCAGGGTATGTCCCGAGTCAGTCACATATATGCGGCGAAAAACCCCAATAATTGTTTTTATGGACAAGACCTTCAATATCTTGCTCAAGGGGATTTATCTCACGCCAGCACATTAAAAATGTGTAAACGCCTACTGCGTTTGGCATTGAGACCTATAATTGGTTATAAACCCATTCAAGCCCGTGAATTATTGAAACAATATAAACATCTTAAATAGGAATTTTTATGAAAAGCCAGCGCGTACTACTAGGCGTCAATATTGATCACATAGCGACACTGCGTCAGGCTCGCGGTACGCGCTACCCTGATCCGGTTTATGGTGCGCTAGTGGCAGAAGAAGCTGGCGCCGATGGCATCACCTTACACTTGCGTGAAGACCGTCGCCATATTCAAGATCGTGACGTTTTTATGTTACGTGACATGCTAAATACCCGTATGAATTTAGAAATGGCCGTTACCGATGAAATGGTGGGCATTGCTGAACAAGTGAAACCCCATGCGGTATGTTTGGTACCGGAAGAGCGTGAAGAACTCACCACAGAAGGCGGGCTAAATGTCATTGCCAATGAGGCGGCTATTAAATCTGCGTGCGATCGTTTAGCAAAAATCGGTTCAGAAGTGTCGTTGTTTATTGATGCCGATGAAAAACAAATTGATGCCGCGGTTCGCTGTGGCGCGCCCGTTATTGAAATTCATACAGGCCACTATGCAGACGCCGAGAATGAAGCCGAACAGCTTATTCACTTAGAAAAAATTAAACACGGTGTGGCGTACGGTATAAGCAAAGGTCTGATTGTGAACGCTGGGCATGGCTTGCATTACCATAACACCCAAGCCATCGCGGCGATTAAAGGCATTAATGAGCTAAACATCGGCCACAGTATGATGGCCCATGCAATGTTCGTGGGGCTGAAACAAGCCGTTAAAGAAATGCGTGACTTAATCGACACGGCCTCTCGGGTTTAATAAGCGACCTTAAGGCTCTGATTATGACCATTGCTATTGGCACCGATATCCTAGAAATAGAACGTTTAAAAAGCGCTTATGCAAGACAAGGCACCAAACTAGCTGAGCGCATTTTAACATCTGCTGAAATTGAGCGTTTTAATAGTATCGAAGATGAGCACGTACGTTTGTCGTTTTTAGCGAAACGCTGGTGTGCAAAAGAAGCCATCGCGAAAGCCTTGGGAACAGGGATTGCTAAAGGGGTCGGCTGGCAAGAAATGGAAGTACTGAACTTGCCCAGTGGCGCACCGAGTGCGGTATTAAGCGGAGCGGCACTGGATGTATTAAATACATTGGGTGGCAAAAAGGTTTTGCTCAGTTTGAGTGATGAACGCCATTATTGCGTGGCGTTCTGTTCTATCATTTAGTGCATTCTTTGAGACCGCTTATTCGCTAAACGGTCTCACTTTCTAAGCAGGCTCAGGCAGATTTTGAGTTTGCCAATCCAGAACCTCTTCTATGGCAATGAGTAACTCATTTTGATATTCCGGCCATTGCTCACAGTGTGTTTTCAAACACAGCTCAGCCCCTTCAACACAATGGCGTAAATGCTCTGCGCCTACGTACTTGCATAAACCGTGTAATTTATGAACGGGCTCAATTAACTCCTCTTTGCTGGCATGCTTGAGCAAGGGGGTTAACTGCTCAATCTCTTTTATCAGTCCGGCCAGCATCTTATGAGCAAGCTCTTCTTTACCACCTGCTAAGACCAAACTTTTTTGCCAATCAATGACGGTGCTTTCAGTTGGCTCTGATGGCGCTGTATTTTTAATAATACGGCGCGGCTTATTAAAACCATAGCCTTGGTAGCTAGTCCATTTCATTAATGAATGCACAAGCTGTTCTTCATTAATGGGTTTCGTTAGATAATCATCAAAGCCATTTTGCAGTAGATGTTTACGTTCCGTAGGTAGGGCATGCGCGGTCAAAGCAATAATAGGCGTATGAATATTATTTGCTTGAAGACGAATTTTTTGAGTAGCCGATAAGCCGTCTAGGTCCGGCATCTGAATATCCATGAAAATCAGATCAAAGCGTTCATGGTTGGCAAACTCGACGGCTTGAAGACCGCCACTTGCACAGACCACTTCCACGCTCAAGTCTCCCAACCAAGTACTTAATAGCTCAAGGTTTGGTTGATTGTCATCCACCGCTAAAATCTTAATGAGAGCTTGTTCTTGAGAAAGGAAGTTTAAATTACTTTGTAATTGATCCGTGAAGACCTCATGCATTAAGTGCACCATTCTGCGCGTTGAAACAGGACACACTAAACGCTGATCTAACTTTAATTCGTTAAGAATATCTAGGCTGTGGCTTTCATTGCAACCTAGTAGCGCGATCACATCACAACTTTTTTGTAGTTGTTCGGTGATGTGGTAGTCCGTTGCCTGAGTGGTTTCTAATAAGCAGACATCAGCAGGGTGGCTCATTTGTTCTTCGTACATGGTTTGTAAGTTATTAAAGTTTTTAACGTTGAAACCAATGGCACTGAGTTGATGACGAAGCACTTGGCTTGTGGTATCGAACTGATTAAAAATATAAGCTGTTTTGCCGTACCATGGGGCATCATCCCATTCTTCTGCTTCTACATCACAGGGCTGGAATTGCCCAGTAAACCAAAACTGTGAGCCGGCCCCTTGTTGGCTGCTTAGGCCAATTTCACCTTGCATGTGGCTAATAATGTGTTTTGAAATCACCAAGCCTAGACCTGTGCCACCAAAGCGGCGAGTGGTGGATGAGTCACCTTGGCTAAAGGCTTTAAATAAATTGCTTTGCTGTATTTCACTCAAACCGATTCCTGTATCGGTAACGGTAAACTTAAGGGCCACTTTATTGTTGATGTGTTCTTCTAGCATCACGCGCACAATCACTGAGCCGGATTCAGTGAACTTAATGGCGTTACTGACAAGGTTCGTGAGAACTTGTTTGATTCGAGTCGGGTCACCCATGATATCCATAGGCACATCTTGATACACCATAGCCGCAAGTTCGATGCGTTTTTTATGGGCTTCTGGTGCCAGCATGGTCAGTACATCATCACAAATGTCGCGCAGGTTAACCGGCACGTTATCAAGCACTAGTTTACCGGCTTCGATTTTTGAAAAGTCCAAAATGTCATTGATGATCGATAATAAACTAGAAGAAGAGGTTTCGATGGTGCTCAGGTATTCTTGTTGGCGTTTGTTTAAGCGGGTTTGTTCTAGCAATTTACTAAAGCCCAATATGCCATTTAGCGGTGTGCGAATCTCATGGCTCATGTTCGCGAGAAATTCAGACTTGGTTTTACTGGCATCAAGAGCCGAGCGGCGTGCAAAGTTTAATTCAATGTTTTGCACTTCCATGGCTTCTACGGTGCTTTTTAAATCTTCAGTGGCCTGCTCAACGCTGTCTTGAAGCTCTTGTTGGGCTTGCTGCAAGCTGGCAGCCATTGCATTGATGCCACCGGATAACTCATTAAACTCTGCATGGTTTGATAGCTGAACCCGTGCTTCAAGGTTACCCGACTCCAATTCGTTTAAGGTTGCACTGACCTGATGGAGTGGCACGGTAATGCGGGTACTAGTCCGGTAAGCAAGGTAGAGCGCTAAAAAGCAGCATGCGAGAATCAGTAAAATACTGCTAAACAGTGACTGGTATAAGATCAGTTGTTGTTCATCTGTATTGAACTCAAATTCAATCCAACCCAATAAACGGCTATTAGCCATGGCCCTTGCGTCAAACAGCGGGGTTAAAATTCGAATACTGTGTTGCGTGGTGAATCGGTGTGTGCCGTTTTCTATGATGCGCTTGGATATGGGTTTATGCATGGTCGGGCCCACATGCATTAATTTTACCTGCTCACTGTCTAGTAATGTGATGCTGCGTAAATGAGGCAAATCGAGGTAGTGCTGAAGGCGGTCTAAACTCTGATGTCCTGGCTGAGTAAACAAATCAGCCCCTTCTACTGCCAGCTGCTGGCTCAGTAGCATGGCCTGTTGGTGGGCATTATGCTTGAGTTGTTGGTGCTGGTCGAAGGTAAAATAGCCACCTAATACCAGCGCTGTTAGCAAGCACGGTAATAACGTGAGCCATAGAATATGTTTTTGAATGCCCCAGTAATTCATCTGCATAATACTTATATTTAGAGGTGGGCCATTCTAACGGATTTGCACATAGAATGCTCAGTGATCCATGGCCATAATCGCTAAGATATAAGCAAATTGCCTTTTGATATTACTAAAGCGATATAATTAGGCGTATTATTCGCCCAGATTGTTATATAAGTGATGACAGCATGGATTTTCCTACGATTGCCGATTTTGTTGGCCATACCCCATTGGTGCGTTTACAGCGTTTAGGCACCCATACCAGTAACACCATTTTACTCAAGCTAGAAGGCAATAACCCAGCAGGCTCGGTCAAAGATCGCCCTGCATTAAGTATGATCAGTCGCGCCCAAGCCCGTGGCGATATTCAACCAGGGGATACCTTAATCGAAGCCACTAGCGGTAATACCGGTATTGCTCTGGCCATGGCCAGCGCCATTATGGGCTATAAAATGGTGTTGATCATGCCTGATAACCTCAGCATGGAGCGCCGCTGGGCCATGGAAGCCTATGGGGCCCAATTGATTCTCGTCACCAAAGAACAAGGCATGGAATATGCTCGTGATCTAGCGATCCAGATGCAAAATGACGGTAAAGGTAAGGTACTGGATCAGTTTGCGAACTTTGATAACCCGCAAGCCCACTATGAAGGGACAGGGCCAGAGATCTGGCAAGATACCAAGGGGACGGTGACACATTTTATTAGCTCAATGGGCACAACAGGGACCATTATGGGCACCAGTCGCTACCTTAAAGAGCAAAATCCTGACATACAAATAGTCGGTTTGCAGCCAAAAGAAGGAGCGTCTATTCCCGGTATTCGCCGTTGGCCACAAGCCTATTTACCCAGTATATTTGAGGCTTCCAGAGTCGACACGGTTATGGACATTGGCCAGCAAGAAGCAGAAGACACCATGCGAGCACTGGCCACCCAAGAAGGCATCTTCTGTGGAGTCAGCTCCGGTGGCTCCATTGCAGGAGCGCTGCGTTTGAACGAACAAGTTAAAAACGCAGTGATCGTCGCCATTATCTGTGACCGCGGTGACCGTTATCTTTCTACAGGTGTGTTTAATACATCGCAAAGCGATTGAGCAGGTACACCTAGTAAATGATCAGCTTGCCAAGATGGTCTAAGCTAACCTGACTTTTGATGCGGTATTGGCGTAAAATAGCCAATCACTTGAAAAATCATTATTTGAGGCCATTAAAGGCCTCAAATTATTTTAGGAATGCGATTGTGGCAATTGTGCGCAACGGAAAAAAATCAGCAAAACGCACAGAGAAAGCGCAAGAGCTGGACCTGACGATTGAAAGTTTAAGCCATGAAGCCCACGGTGTGGGTCGTCATGAAAATAAAGTGGTGTTTGTCCCTGGCGCGTTACCGGGCGAACATGTCCATGTGCGCTTACAAAAGCAGCAACGCCACTTTAGCCAAGCCCAGTTAATGACCATAAACGAAGCCAGTGAACATCGGGTAGAGCCAAGTTGCCCACATTTCACTCGCTGTGGTGCGTGTCAATTGCAGCACTTGGCTACCAGTGAACAATTGCCTTACAAGCAGAACAACTTGCATCAGCAGCTTACTCGCCAATTGAAAATCGCGGATATTCCTTGGCAAGAACCGATTACCAGTCAAGGTTTGGGTTATCGTCGACGTGCTCGCCTTGGCGTGCGTTACCGTAAGCAACAAGACGAAATCATTATCGGCTTTCGTGAAGAAGCGAACAAACACCTAGCCGCCATCGATGCATGCCCAGTATTAGAGCCAGCCTTGAGCGATTTGATTTCGCCCATGCAGGCCTGCTTAAGTGATCTACAAGCAAAAGCGGTGATCACGCAAATGGAATTGATCAGCAGTGACCAAGGCCCGGTGGTGGTATTGCGGCACCTGAAAAACCTGCAAAAAGATGACCTTAATTTGCTTAAAGGTTTTGCTGAGCAACATGCTTGTCACCTGTATTTACAAGGGGATGAGACCCTTGATTGTCTCTTCCCTGAAACCGAAACCCCCTTGAGTTATGCCGTATCAGGGTTTGACCTTGAGTTTCAGGTAAAAGACTTTATTCAAGGCAACGCTAACGTCAACCAAGCCATGGTGGACTTGGCAGCCCAGTGGTTAGACCTGAAACCGGATGAAACCTTATTGGATTTATTTGCCGGTATCGGCAATTTTAGCATTCCACTTGCCTCTAAAGTGAAGTCGTTATTAGCCGTTGAAGGGGTTGGCCCCATGGTTGAGCGCATTGAGCATAATGCCAAGCGTCACAACATCGAAAATATTTCGGCCATGGCATTGAACCTAGCCGACGAAGAACTCTTGTTTCGCTTACCCAAAACCGATGCCATCTTATTGGACCCGCCTCGTACCGGAGCGGCAACCTTGATGCCTTGGTTATGTAAGCAAAAAAGCCGAATTTTATACATTGCGTGCGAACCGAGTTCCCTGGTTCGTGATGCGCAGCCTTTGCTTGACGCGGGCTTTCGAATTGAAAAAATCACCGTAATGGATATGTTTCCGCAAACTAAGCATGTGGAATCTATGGCGTTGTTTGTAAAGGATTAGATATGGTTAAAGTACGGGATGACCACTTAATCAGTGATGGTGAAGTCAATGTTGATGCCTGGATCAACAGCCTCACTGAGCAAGTAGAAATTAAAGATGTGGAGCAGCTACGCCAAGCGTGCGACATCGCACAAACCTTTGAATCACAGGCCATCGCTAACCGTGAGCAATGGAATGCCGATATTTCCAGCTTACAAATAGCCACCGAAATGACCCAGGTACTGGCTGAACTGCATATGGACCAAGCCAGTATTGTGGCGGCCATCTTGTATCGCCCGGTACGTGAAGGGCGTTTAGCGCTCAACCATGTGGTGCGTCAGTTTGGTGAAGAGATTGCCAAGTTAATTGATGGCGTACTGAAAATGGCCGCCATCACACAAGCGCAGTCTGCATCGAAGCAAAAAGTATTAGGCCAAGCAGAAGCGCAAGTGGAGCACATGCGCAAAATGCTTGTGGCCATGATTGACGATGTACGCGTTCCTTTGATCAAGCTAGCCGAACGAACCAGCGTGATTCGTGCGGTTAAAAACGCCAGTGAAGAGCGCCGCTTAAAAGTGGCCCGCGAAGTCTTTGAGATTTACGCACCCCTTGCTCACCGTTTAGGCATCGGTCAAATCAAGTGGGAGTTAGAAGATTTAAGCTTCCGTTATCTTGAGCCTGACGCTTACAAAAAAATTGCCAAACTCTTATCTGAAAAACGCCTCGGCCGTCAGCAGTATATTGATAACGTTGTGGAAACCCTTAAAAACGCCATTGAAGGCGCGGGCATTGAATGTGACATTCAAGGGCGTGCTAAGCATATTTATAGTATTTGGCGAAAAATGCAGCGTAAAAATATCGACTTCTCTGAAGTGTATGATATTCGCGCTGTGCGCATCTTAGTGCCAGAGCTAAAAGACTGTTATGCCGCACTGGGTATTACCCATACCTTCTGGCGCCATATTCCCCATGAGTTCGATGACTACATCGCCAATCCTAAAGAAAACGGATACCGCTCCTTACATACAGCGGTGATTGGTCCTGAAGGGAAGGTATTAGAAGTACAAATTCGTACCTTTGATATGCACGACGATGCAGAACTTGGTGTATGTGCCCATTGGCTTTATAAAGGCACTGATGTAAATGGCAAAGATAATGGCTATGAAGAAAAAATCTCATGGTTGCGCCAAGTACTCGAGTGGCACGATGAGCTGGGTGACATTAACGATTTAATGGGCAGCTTACGTCAAGATGTGACCCCAGATCGTATTTATGTCTTCACCCCAGATGGGCACGTGGTGGATTTGCAACCGGATTCCACCCCTGTGGACTTTGCCTATCGTGTGCACACTGAAATTGGGCACCGTTGTCGGGGTGCCAAAGTGAATGGCCGCATTGTACCGCTGACCTATAAAGTGAAAACTGGCGAGCAAATTGAAATTCTAACCAGTCGTGACGCCAGACCATCACGGGACTGGATGAATGCCGAAAACGGTTATGTGAATACCACTCGTGCCCGCGCTAAAGTCGCGTCTTGGTTTAAAAACCAAGCTCGCGATCAGAATATTCTGGATGGTAAAGAGATTCTAGAACCTGAACTTAAGCGTATCGGTTTCCACAACATCGACATTCACCAGCTGACCCAGGATCTTAACTTTAAACAGCTAGATGACTTATATGCCGCAGTGGGCGCCGGTACTGTGCGCATCTCCCAAGCGATTCATCATGCTCAAAAACAACTGCAAAAAGATGACAATACAGACCAACAACTTAGCTTACTGCCGACCTTGCCAAGTAAACCGGTGGATGGCAGTGACGTTTACATTCATGGTGTGGGCAAGTTATTAAGTTCGGTTGCGCCATGTTGTCACCCTGTGCCGGGTGACCTGATTGTGGGGTTCATTACTCAAGGTCGTGGTGTCAGTATTCATAAAGCGGATTGCAGCAACTTACTGAACCTAAAACAAAGCCAGTCCAATCGCATTACGGAAGTCAGTTGGGGGAAAACCCCAGAAAAATTGTATCCAGTGGATTTGATGGTCAAAGCTTACGACCGTCGCGGCTTGCTGAAAGATGTGAGTATGACGCTAGCGTTAGAGGACATTAATATTCTGTCCATGAATACCGTATCGCAACATGACGGCACCGCAGATTTATTAATTACCGTTGAGATCGATAGCTTGAGCCATCTGGGTAAGTTACTGAACAAACTGCAGCAGTTACCCAACATCATGGATGTGCGTCGTCACAATCAATAAAACAGGAAAGCCGTGACATGTACCAGCTTGATGACTTGCTATATTTAATGTCTCGTTTGCGCGACCCGCAAAATGGGTGCCCGTGGGACATTAAACAAACCTTTGAAAGCATTCTGCCTCATACACTTGAGGAGGCTTACGAAGTGGCCGATGCCATTGAAAAGCAAGATTATGCACACTTAAAAGAAGAACTGGGCGATTTACTTTTCCAAGTGATTTTTTACAGCCAGTTAGGTAAAGAACAGCAGCATTTTGATTTTCATCAAATCATCGACACCCTAGTGAGCAAATTGGTGCGCCGTCACCCCCATGTTTTCCCAAGCGGCGAGCTGCGCGGGGAAAATAACGACACCCCATTAACCGATGAACAAATCAAAGGTCGATGGGAAGCCATTAAGCAACAAGAGCGCGACGAAAAAGCCCAACAAAGCGGCACCGATGCCATTGAAGGCACCAGTGTGCTGGCGGATATTCCTTTGGCGCTACCGGCGATTCAACGTGCAGAAAAGCTGCAAAAACGCGCTGCCACGGTGGGCTTTGATTGGCTTGAACCGGATCAAGTGCTGGATAAGATCGAAGAAGAAATTGGCGAGTTAAGAGAAGCCATGGCGCAAGGGGAGCATCATCGAATTGAAGATGAACTGGGTGATGTCATGTTTGCCATGGTGAATTTAGCTCGACATGTGAATGTAAAGCCAGAGCTTGCGGTGCGCAGCACCAACACAAAATTTGAACGCCGCTTTCAATTCATAGAAAGCCATTTGCAATTGCAAGGGCGCTCTATTGAGCAGGCTAGCCTTGGAGAAATGGAAGCCCTTTGGCAGCAAGCTAAATCGGTTGAAAGCGCCGCTTCTAACTAATCTTTCATGCCTTTATTGACATAAATATCAAACCGATTCGCTTTGCCTTCTTGGCTTAGGGTCGGTTTTTGATTATTTAAAAATGGACTTTTACGAGGACGTTTGACCACCACACGATATCTAGCCGCCTCAAGGGCAGGCAGTAATAAGTCATCGGCGTCTTCATCTTTACCCACCATATCTCGAAAAAACTGCATAGACTTCTTAACTTGCGCCTGCTGTTTACCAGAGTGGGGGAACATGGGGTCTAAACACACCACGTCAAAACTGTTTGGTGCGCATTGTTTTAAATATTCAATACTGCTGCCGGTATGAAGTGTCATGTGCTGAGTAATGTCATGCACCTCAGGATTAAGCTCAGCGCGCTCTAAGGCGTCTGCAAGCAATGCCGCCACGACAGGGTGGCGTTCTACCATAGTCACCTCACAGCCCAGTGCAGCCAGTACAAAGGCATCGGTTGCCGTGCCAGCGGTGGCATCTAAGATGGTGAGATTCTTTTTTTGCTTTAACCCTACGGCTTTGGCAATGGCTTGGCCCGTCCCGCCGCCATGTTGGCGACGCCAGGTCAGAGCGCCGTCAGTAAAATCAATGCATAAATCCCCAACGGATTTATCAAACGGCTTACATAGACTTAAACCCTTTGCATCAAGACTTAAAATGAACTCAGCACCTTCGGGAATGCGCTTAGTCATATTAATGCCAAGTAGCTCACTGATACGCAATGCGTGCTCAGCCAATTCAGGTATCTGGCATACCAGTGTTAAAGCAGGTGTCATTATAAGAACCATCCAAGGGCTACGCCTAAAAATAGAAATGCGCCCAGTATTAAGCGGTAAATCACAAATGGCGTCATAGATAATTGTTCAATGAGCTTCAAAAAGAAATAAATGCAAATATAGGCACTGACACACGACACGATGGCGCCCATAAAAATAAAGCTCCAAGGAATGGGATGAGTCGTGGTGATCATCTCATAGGTTTTGTAACTGCCTGCCAATAAAATAAGTGGAATCGACAATAAGAAACTAAAGCGGGCAGCGGCTTGGCGATCAAAGCCTAATAACATGGCCGTGGTGATGGTGATACCGGAGCGGCTGGTACCAGGAATCAAAGCCAAAGCTTGAGAGCCACCAATAATCAGTGCTTGGCGAAACCCCATTTGAGAAATGGATTTGGTTAGGTTTTGTTGACGGTCTGCATACCAAAGCAATAAGCCAAACACCGTTGTGGTGGTGGCAATAACCAGTGCATTACGTAAATAGGTTTCGACGCTGCCATTTAAACACAGGCCTAAAAACCCAGCGGGCATGGTGGCCAAGATAATGCACCAGGCTAGTTTGCCATCCATATTGGGTTTGGCTAAAAACGTACTATCAACGAATCCGCGGGTTAACTTGACGATGTCATGACGAAAATACGCCATGACCGCTAGTAAGGTACCCACATGGACCGCCACATCAAATGCTAGGCCTTGATCGGGCCAACCTAAAAGTTGAGACGGTAAAATTAAATGCGCAGAACTCGAAATCGGTAAGAATTCTGTCAATCCCTGCAAAATGGCCAAAATTATGGCCTGCCACCATTCCATATGAATCCTTAGCGTTTATTATTATCTTGTTTTTGCTGCTTAATGGTTTTCCAGTGACTTTGCTCGCGTAGGTAAACAAGTTCAATGTTTTCAGGGGCCAAAACTTCATTTTGCTCATAAAGTGAAATGGCTAATGGCATCAGAGAGTCCGCTTTGAGTATCTGTCCCGCATCTTGTTCAGTTATCAATGACTGCAAAGACTCATCAAACTCTTCCCATAAATTTAAACCATGGCCACATGCAGCATATTGTCCTTTCGTTAAAGGCAGAGTATCGGCTTGCACATTGATGGGGCAGATTAGGTCATCCATTTGAGGTGCCATTAGTTGAGTCTTCTCATCTAACACGTACTGCCCTAAATACAGCTCGTTCATGCGGGCGTCCATGATTGAGATAACCGAAGTATGTTGTTGCTCTTCAAAGGCCTGTTGCGCCATAGCTTGCAATGTTGAAATACCCACCAAAGGGATGTCGCAAGCAAAGCCAATACCTTGTGCGGTGGATGCGGCAATTCTTAGCCCGGTGAATGAGCCGGGGCCTTTGCCAAATATAACCGCATCTAACTGGTTCGGACGGATACCCGCTTCATTCATTACGGCATTTAACATTGGGTAAAGTAAGCGGCTATGCATGCGAGGGGCCGCTTCAACACGCGAAATAACCGTGCCGTTGCAACTGAGTGCGACTGAACAGCTGTCGCTGGCGGCTTCAATAGCGAGAAAGTTGGCCATGGGAATACTTCAATAGACTAATTTGACGGGCATTCTAACAGAAACCCAACTTTGAAAAAAACGACGGTTTAATAAATTACGCCCACAAAAAAACCAGCACAGCGTCAGCTGTACTGGTTTCTACGATAGACTACCGGCTAAATCTTACTTTTTAGCTTTTTTGGCAGTTTTACGACGCGCTGGAGCCTTTTTAGCGGCAGGTTTACGACCAGCGGCGGCTTTTTTCTTGGCCGGCTTCTTCTTAGCTGGCTTTTTCTTAGCAGGCTTAGCAAGTTGCTTCAGCTTGGCTGCGGCTTTTTTAGCAGCGGCTTTGCTTTTCGCTTCTTCTTTTTTCGCGCGAGACTTCACTTTAGCAGCGTCTTTCTTCGCACGGGCTTTACGCCATTTAGATTCATACGCAGCAAGTGCTTTTGCTAGATCCGCTTCCGCTTTACCAACGAGTGATAGTTCGTAAGCTTCAATGGCTTCTTTAGCAGCAGCGGCAGCAGCAGCGGCTTTCGCTTCTACATTAGCAGCTTGAACAGATGCTTTTGCTTCACGTACTTTGTCTTTAGCAGCCGTTAGTGCTTCTTTTTGCTTCGCAGCAGCAGCACGTGCAGTGACAACGGCTTTTTTAGCAGCAGCAGTTTTAGCAGAAGCGGCCTTTTTACGGGCAGCGGCTAATTTCTTGTTGGCTGCATCTACTTTAACAGTAACAGCTTTAACACCTGCATTGGCTTTATCAACCGCTTTGGTTGCTTTAGTCAGTGCTGGAGAAACGACGGCAGTAGCTTTTTTCGCTACACGTTTTTTCGCTGCAGTTTTTTTACGACCTCGAGCCATAATATTTTCCTTCTTGTTGTGGACGGTGTTTCAATAAAAAAATAGCATAAAAAAGGTAAGAGCATAGTCTTAACACGAAAAATAAATGATTTTTTTACAAAAAACTACTTTATTGGCTCCAAAATAGAAAGATTGGCGCAAAAAAATGCTCATTTTTTAAATTAGTCCCGTTCAGAATAAAAAAATGGCTTATTTTGATTTTCAAAATAAGCCATTCATTTTTAACGTTTGGATGAGTTAAACGGGTTCAATCATCTCTTTTGGATTTCATAAAAAAGGTTTTACCAGTTCGGCCATCATGGCAACGTGTTCGTCACTTTCATTAAGCGCAGGAATGTAACGATACTGCTCGCCGCCGTTTTCCATAAAGATTTCTTTATTTTCTTCTGCAATCTCTTCGAGTGTTTCTAGACAATCAGCACTAAAAGCTGGGCAAACTACGTCAACAGAGCGAATTCCGTCTTTTCCCCAAGCTTCTAAGGTTTTATCTGTGTAAGGTTGCAGCCACTCGGTGGGACCAAAGCGACTTTGGAAACATAATTGGTATTCACTCTCGCTTAGCGTTAATTTCTCTACCAGTAATTTGACGCTTTGCTCCACTTGCTTACGATACGGGTCGCCTTTTTCCACATAGGACTTTGGAATGCCATGAAAAGAGAATAATAATTTCTCAGCGCGGCCATGCTCTTGCCAAAAGGCATCAATCTTCTTAGCTAATGCATCAATATAGGATTCGTTTTGGTGGTAATCCTTAATTAAATGTATCGAGGGTAGGTCTCGTGTTTTTTTAATAAAGTTAGCAACCTGATCATAAATCGCCGCTGTAGTGGTGGCGCTGTATTGAGGATAAAGGGGTAAAACTACAATGTTTTCAAAACCTTGCGTGTTTAACTTTTCTAAACAGGTTTCGAAAGAAGGATTACCGTAAGTCATGGCTAACTCAACATGAACGTCATCCGTTAACAGTGTTTGCAGCTTTTCTTGTTGTTTGAAGCCGATGGTACGAATTGGACTGTCATCTTCCCAAATACTTTTATATAACTTGGCTACGCGTTTGGGCCTTAGAGTCAAAACAATGCCATTTAGCACTAACCACCAAATGGGATTGCGTTTTATTACGCGATCGTCCCATAAAAACTCTTTTAAGTATCGACGAACCGCTGATGCGGTAGGTGCGTCTGGCGTGCCCAGGTTAACTAATATGACGGCGGTTTTTTGTGACATGCGGGTTCTCGATAAATGGCTAGAAGAATAAAGTGATTGGCGACATGATAAATTATTTGCTGAGGTTTACGAAGCCCAAGAAAAACTGGTTTACATTTGGCTGAAAATCTTTGATTTGAATCAAGTAAAGGTGGCAGGCATAAAAAAAGCCAGCTGAGCTGGCTTTTTTAGATCGGCGCGATTAATTAGCTAATGGCGGCGAATACGGCATCACGAATGTCTTCTAATGTGCCCACACCAGGAATATGTGCATATTTAGGTGCATTTGCATCGGTTAGGCCTTTATAAAAACCAACCAATGGTGCAGTTTGATCGTGATAAATACCTAGGCGCTTACGAACAGTGGCTTCTGCATCGTCTTCGCGTTGAATTAGGTCTTCACCGGTTTCATTATCTTTACCTTCAACCGCTGGTGGGTTGAAGATGACATGGTAAGTACGACCAGAACCTGGGTGTACACGACGACCGCTCATGCGTTTCACAATTTCTTCGTCATCAACGTCGATTTCAACAACATAGTCGATATCCACACCAGCTTCGATCATGGCTTCAGCTTGTGGGATCGTGCGAGGGAAACCATCAAATAAGCAACCGTTTTCACAGTCAGGCTGTGCAATGCGCTCTTTCACTAACGAAATGATGAGGTCATCAGACACTAAACCACCGGTTTGCATGACCTCTTCAACTTGCTTACCAAGAGGCGTGCCTGCTTTAACCGCTGCACGTAGCATGTCGCCAGTTGAGATTTGTGGGATGCTGAATTTTTCGCAAATGAATTGTGCTTGAGTACCCTTACCGGCGCCAGGGGCACCTAATAAAATAATACGCATTCATGTTTCCTTAAGTTGTATCGATTCAATCTCCCAATGAACTAACATCTAGACCATTGGGACATTGCACCGTTTTAAGCTGTTTAATTATTAGCCAAGGCAATAAAAAAGAGCCAAACAATACCTGACCGAACCCTTATGGGCAAGTGGCACAACGGCCGTAAATAGACGGATAAGCAGGGTGGCTAAGTAATGGTGGTGGGTTGGGGGTTTGTGATCACTGACCTCAATTTTATTTTAAGGTCAGTGAAAGGGGTTGGGGGGCTAGAAATACGTTAGCCCGTGTTACGCATGCCCGCTGCGATACCGGCCATGGTGACTTTTAAGGCATGCTCCAGTTCAGGGTTGACGGTCTCACCTTGGGCGCGGGTTCGATACAATAATTCGGCCTGTAAATAATGCAGCGGGTCGGTGTAAGGATTGCGCACGGCCATAGAGTGTCGAAACGTCGGATTGTTTTCTAGCAGTTGAGTTTGCTGTTTGATTTGTTTAATCGTATTCACTGCACGTTCCAAACGCGCGCGTAACTGACGCCCTAAATCTTGCTTAGCCACTTGGCTATCATCCTGAGTGAGCAGTCGGTTTTCATAGTATTGCGCAATGCCCTTGTCGGTTTTGCTTAATACCATCTCCAGCATATCCACTAAGGTTTGAAAGAATGGCCATTTATCCGCCATGGTTTGTAAGGTATGCAGCTCACCTTGATCAATAAAGTCTTGTAAGGCTTTTTCACTGCCAAGCCAAGCAGGGAGCATTAAACGAATCTGCATCCAGGCGAAAATCCATGGAATGGCACGTAAACTTTCAACGCCGCCCGTGGCTTTGCGTTTAGCAGGACGCGAGCCCAAGGCCAGTTTACCGAGCTCTTGTTCTGGGGTGACGTTTCTAAAGTAAGAGACAAAATCAGGATGCTCACGCACCACGGCGCGATAATTTTTTACGCCAATGGCACTTAGGTGATCGAGAATCTCACGCCATTGAGGCTCAGGTTGTGGCGGTGGAAATTCGGTGGCTTGCAACACGGCGGACAAGTACACCTGAAGCGAGCGCAACGCCACCTCAGGATTACCAAACTTAAAGCGGATCATCTCCCCTTGTTCGGTCACGCGAATGCGCCCGCGTACCGACCCAGGTGGTTGCGATAAAATCGCACTATGGGCAGGGCCACCACCACGACCAACGGTGCCGCCGCGACCATGGAACAACATTAATTCTACTTGATGGGCGTCACATACTTTGACCAGTTCTTCCTGGGCCTTGTATTGCGCCCAGCTGGCGGCCAGCTGTCCCGCATCTTTCGCACTGTCGCTGTAACCCACCATCACCATTTGTTTATGGGAGCAATATTCTCGGTACCATGGGATATCCAATAAAGTTTGGATACTACTCGCAGCTTGGGTTAAGTCATCCAGTGTCTCAAATAGGGGAGCCACAGGCATCGGCTGGGAACGACCGCTCATTTTCATGAGCAAAGCCACGGCTAACACATCACTGGCAGCACCGGCCATGGAAATGACATAAGAAGCAAAGCAACTTGGGTCTTCTTTCGCGATGACTTGGCAGGTATCCAGCACTTCTTGAACCTCGGCGCTGGGTTGCCAATTATTGGGTAATAAAGGGCGTTTGCTTTGTAGCTCTTTTAGCAAGAACGCCACTCGGGTGGGTTCATCCCATTCAAGGTAATTGCCTAACTCTAGATATTCGCATAATTCAGCAAACACTTGTGCATGGCGAGTGCTCTCTTGGCGAATGTCCAGTGGACAAAGGGTTAAACCAAACGTGTGGGCACGGCGCAGGGTATCGATTAATTTACCATTGGCCACCACCGCCATATTGCAGTCCAAAAGGGATTGATAGCACAACTGCAAAGGTTCGATCAGGCTGGCAAAATCATACAGACCTTTATTGCGATTATTGCGATTACCCTTTAAGCGGTCTTGGGTGTATTGCTGGGTTTCACGTAAGCGCTGACGAGTCTCATGTAATAAGTGGCGATAAGGCTCTTTCACATCCCCCACCACAGCGCGCAAGGTGTCGTTGCACTCTTCCATCGATAAGTCATTCACTAACTCGTCTAAGTCTCGCAGGTAAAGATCAGCGGCCATCCAGCGACCTAACATCAATACATTAGAGGTGACCTTCGCCGTGACATTTGGATTACCGTCTCGGTCGCCGCCCATCCACGAATGAAACTTAATGGGTACCGTATTCATCGGTAATGGCGACAAGCCGCGTTGCGCTAGGAGTTCATTCACCTCTCGATAAAACCGCGGTATGGCATGCCATAGCGCCCCTTCGATAACGGCGAACCCCCATTTGGCTTCGTCTTCAGGAGTAGGGCGCTGTTGTCGAATTTCATCTGTGTACCAGATTTCGGCCACCACGCGCTTGAGGTTATCAAGGATGTGTTTGCGCTCGTACTCAAAAGGCTGGGTGTCTAAGCCATTGAGCGCATTAAGGATTTGCTCGTATTTCCCAATCAATGTGCGACGCGTGACTTCAGTGGGGTGGGCGGTGAGCACCAGCTGAATATTCAGTTCATTGAGCTTGGTTTCAATTTCTTCATTGCTCAATTTGCTGCCCATCTCTTGAATCACATTATCAAGCTGCTGCAAAAAGGCTTCGCCATCGTTGCGACGACCCCTAATTACGTCATGGTATTGTTCTGCGATATTGGCAAGGTTTAAAAATTGATTGAATGCGCGAGTAATCGGCGTGATGTCGTCATCCGCTAACCCTTGTAGATACTCAATTAAATCCGCAGGGTGGGTGTCTTGTGCACGGGCCTGCTTGGCAAGCGTGCGGATGTTCACGATTTTATCAATGAACGCGGCCCCTAAATCTTGTTCAATGACATCACTCAGTAGATTTCCTAGTAGACGAACATTTTCTTTTAAGTCTGGGTCCAGGGTGTTTGACATAAACCTTCCTAATGGCGAAAAACAACGAATGCATTCATTGTAGCTGGTTTGTAATTATTAGACGTGCCTTGGCAGTGTACAGGTAACCATCGTGATATATAGGTAAGCAAAAACAACGCCAAAGTTTTTTGTAATAAATAGTAACCATGGCAAGGCTTGTGGGCAAAGCTGAGCTAAACTGGTTAGGTAAGTTGTTAAGTGCTGAGGTTTGTTTGCATGAATGTTCGAGAACTCATGTCGTCATGGGAATCTGCTAGCCACCAAGATAATAGCGGTGAAAAATACCAAGTCTCCCTTCCACTAAAAGATGCGTCACGCATCGAAGCGCTCACCGGTTTGTACCCAGGGTTAAATCGAGACGAAATCATTGCGCAATTAATTGGTGTGGCGTTGGACGAAGTCGAGCGGCAAATGCCCTACAAGCAGGGTAAAAAAGTCGTCTCGTTTGATGAGCTAGGTGACCCTTTATATGAAGATGTAGGGTTAACACCCAAATATCTGCAACTGCGACATCAGTTCGCGCAAACCTTTCATCAGAAAAAGAAATCCGCTTAGCTCTGTATACGGATCTAGGGAGTTATATTGAAGTCAGCCGTGCCAGCAAATCGCTGGCGCTAACGTATATGTACACTCGTACAATATCTGTGAGAGCTTCTAGATCTTTCTGACGAATCCAAAAAAAGGTGAGCCATCTCTGGTTCACCTTTTTTTGGCTCTATCAGCTTAACAATTAGTTTAGCGTGACCTGCAAAATACTGCGACGCAGGTCTGCGTTAAGTAGAATCTTAGCGTCATTGGCGATGTTTTCTATGCGATCACCAAATTCGATATTGCCTTCGTCATCGAGCTTAAGCACGTGACGCTCCAGCAACTCTTCAATTAAGTTTTTAAATAATGACTTATCAAAGAACTCAGGGGCATTTAAACCGTGCAAGATTGAAATACGTTGAGCCATAAGCGAGCAATTCTTCACCATGTCGTCTTTATTCATATTACCCGTGCCAGAGCGTTGAAGTAGGGCAATGGCGATGTAGTAACGCTCTAGAATTTGAATCACTTGCTGTGATAGCACAGACAGCATGATGTAATTGTTTGAGCTAACCGATGGGCGCACTAGGTTTTCACCGTCTTGAGTTAAATAGCCCTTGCTCACACAAAGGTCTAACCACTGGTCAATCACCGTGGTAATTTCATCTTCTTGCCAATGTAAAAACAGTTCCGCTTTTAAATATGGGTAAATGGTACGAGCAAAGCGCACCACATCGTCGCGTTTCATTTTCACATTGTTAATAAACAAACAGGCCAGCATGGATGGAATGGCAAATAAGTGAATCACGTTGTTGCGGTAATAAGTCAGCATCACCGCTTGTGCTTCATCGACGCGAATGATGTCACCCAATGGGTGGTTTAAACGCTCAACCACGTTCATGTCTTCTGCGTATTTGATCCAATCATTACCGTCCCCTTCAGGAAGCGTTGTTAGATGGCTGTAAGGCATGTCTTTGGCTAAATCGCGGTACAGGTTCAGGGTTTGCGCTAAAACGGCTTCGTCCATGGCTTGTTTTGGCGCGGCTAAAATAGCCAACGCCAGCATGTTAATTGGGTTCAAGGCGGCCGCTTTGTTAATGCCGGTGACCACATCAATGGCTAATTCATTGACCACGTCTTTTGTCCATTCAGGACGGAAGTCCGCACCGTGGTCTTCGCTTTTCCAGCCTGGTCGCTTGGTTTCTAAATACTGGTTCAAATCAATGGCATCACCGAAGGTGAGGTAAACGCGACCAAAGTTCTTTTTCAAATCCTTAAGGGTTTTAAAAATGCCCAGTAGAGATTCTTTCTTCTTGGTTTTGCCGCGCAGCTCACCTTGGTAGGTGCCACCTTCGAATACTTTTTCATAACCGATGTACACAGGCATGAACACGATTGGCTTATGGCTATCACGTAAGAAACTGCGCACGGTCATGGCCAGCATGCCTGCACGGGGTTTTAACGTACGGCCAGTTCGAGAGCGTCCACCTTCGATGAAGTACTCGGTTGAATAACCGGATGTGAAAATAGCATGTAGGTATTCATCAAATACGGCACTATAAAGCGGGTTATCTTTAAAACTGCGACGCATAAAGAAGGCGCCGCCGCGGCGCAGAATTGGCCCCACTACAGGTAGGTTCAAGTTTATGCCTGCGGCAATTTGTGGTGGCACAAAACCATTTTTAAATAGCACATAAGACAACAATAAATAATCGATATGGCTGCGGTGGCATGGCACATAAATGATTTCGTTGTCTTTGTAAGTGGTGGTGAGCTGTTCAAGGTTTTGAACCTGTACACCGTTGTATAATTTATTCCAAACCCAGGTGAGCACGATATCTAGAAAGCGTATGGTGCTATGACTTTGGTTAGAGGCGATTTCGTCGCCGTATTTAATGGCTTTGGCCGCGGCTTTTTCATAGCTGATGCCCTTATCTGCCATTTCTTGTTCGATGGCGGCTTTGACCATGGGTTTACGAATCAAACGGTGAACAAGTGTTCGGCGATGTGACAGGTCAGGGCCGATGACCGCACTGCGGGTATGACGGAAATGGACACGAAGAACACGACCTAATTTACGAATTAAGCGAGGCGCTTCCATTTGTGGGCTTTCGCTGATGACGTTTTGAATATCCAGCGGCTCGCTCACGTGTACAAACGTATTGCGGCCATTTAACAAAATACTGATAAAGCGGCGAAATTTACCGGCAACCGACCAAGAATCCCCCAGCCAGATTTTCAAAAAGCTTTTTTCTTTGTTGGGTGAGCGCCCCCAAAACACATTAACAGGGATGATTTTCACTTTGATGTCGGGGTTGTTTTGACACACTTCGATCATGTCCGGCACCGACTTATGCAAGTACGGCATAGCACGACGGCGTAACCAGCTGCCCTCGGTGCGTGATAAATAAATAATGCGGTTGCTGAATTTAGTGCCTGCAATTTCAATTGGCTCTAGGGCGTGGGGCAAATGGTTTTTGCGGGTTTCGCTGTCCAGCACCAAGCTTGCAGAGTAGGAGCGGTGGGGCAGAGCATAGAAGATAGGCTGCTGCGCATCACTTGAGAGGATTTCTTGGGACTCTTTGATCCCAACCACATTGGTCTTAACCCAAATTTTAAGAAGCCCGCGAGAAAACGTATTAATCAGAGAAACTAGGGCGCGCAAAGTCATCACCTTTTATAGTAAACCAAAAGCCAAAATGGCTTCATGGGTTGTAAAACCAGACCACTGATTGAACCATAGTCGGTTACGCAAAATAATGGCGAATTGTAGCAGGTCTATTGCACAAACCAACGCTAAAATCCGACCCTGTTTGGCCAATCCCATAATAGAGCTATTGTAATCGGAAAAAGTGACGCTATATTGACAGCACTCAAAATACAGGCTGAAACGTTTTCCTTTAAAAAAAGACTAAACAGCGCCTAATAATAACAGAGAGTTTAATCATGATTCGTGTGCAAAATCTCACAAAGCGATTTGACCAATTTACAGCGGTCAACAACCTAAGTTTCGATGTCTCACCTGGTGAAGTACTGGGTTTTTTAGGCCCAAACGGGGCCGGTAAATCCACCACCATGAAAATGATCACCGGCTTCATTGAGCCAAGTGACGGCATGGTGAGTGTTTGCGATATAAATGTCAGCCAAAACCCGCAAGCCGTGCAAGCGATTATGGGCTATTTACCAGAAGGGGCCCCAGCATACGGCGAAATGACCGTTATGGCCTTTCTTGAGTTTATTGCCAAGGTGCGCGGTTTAACAGGTGATGATCGCCAACAACGTCTGGCTAAAGTCATTGAGCAAGTGGAGCTTGAGCCGGTACTGGACAAACCCATTGATACCTTATCTAAAGGCTTTGCGCGCCGAGTGGGGTTAGCGCAAGCCATCATCCATGACCCAAAAGTACTGATTCTGGATGAACCCACCGATGGTCTGGACCCAAATCAAAAGCACCAAGTACGCGAGCTGATCAAAGGCTTAGCCAAAGACAAGATAGTGATCATCTCAACCCACATTTTAGAAGAAGTCAGCGCCGTGTGTTCTCGCGCCTTGATTATCAGCGAAGGCAAGCTGCTCTTAGATGGCAAACCCGATGAGCTAGAACGTCAAAGCCGTCATCACAACGCCATTTGCTTACAACTGGCCGACGAGCACACCGATGTGCAGCAGCAATTGGGCGCCATCGCCCATATCGAAAGCGTAGAATGCGTGGCCGAGTTAGAAGACCGTACCTTTATGTTGTTTCCACAAGACGGCCAGATGTTACTACCAGAAGTGGTGCGTTGGTTAGACGACAAACAATGGGCCGTTGAAAACATTCACCTAGAGAAAGGCCGTCTTGACGATGTATTCCGTCAAGTGACTCGCGCCCAAACCGTATAAGGAGCATGCCATGACGTTTAACATGAATATGACAGCCATTGTCATGCAGCGCCAACTGCACAGTTATTTTGCTACCCCCATCGCCTATGTGTTCATTTTAATGTTCTTGGTGTTATCGGGCGTATTCAGCTTTTACCTTGGCCACTTTTATGAAAAAGGCCAAGCGGATTTAAGCGCTTTTTTTAATTTTCACCCTTGGTTGTACTTATTCTTTATGCCAGCCATTGCCATGGGTCTATGGGCACCTGAGCGCCAAATGGGCACCATCGAATTACTCATGACCTTACCCATTGGCCAAACCAATGC
>Ga0115005_10000259_pt1 | contig 40521 bp, 25 predicted proteins | sample ArcOceMetagenome_FD_87163 | JGI IMG/M metagenome (GOLD analysis project Ga0115005, IMG submission 87163) | Marine eukaryotic phytoplankton communities from Arctic Ocean - Arctic Ocean - Greenland ARC118M Metagenome | ecosystem: Environmental > Aquatic > Marine > Oceanic | place: Arctic Ocean... | reverse complement strand
TCGGCTCCAAGACCATCGGGAGAACGAGAATCTCCGTTCAAAGCGGTGTTGTAAGCCTATGAGGCAATTTTGGATTCAAACAACATGATGTCAGGATTTTGTGATTGAACGATGATAATACATAATAAGAGAGATTGCTTACTCATCTTGGAGGTGGAGGGAGCAAAGGCAGATGCAGAGGCAACGAGTGTGGTGAGGATAGCAAGCTTCATATTTTTATTCAATTGGGAATTATGAGAGGAGGAAGTCCAAGGAGGAGAAATCTGCATTGTAGAGCGAGGTGGCAAGAAGGAGCTGTCAAGATCCATTCACACAGATATCATCAACCTGATCAGAACATAATCATTTTTGAATTGACAGACTACACGTACACGCACGTAAATAAAAGTTGTGAGCGAAAAAATCTCTTCCACAAGAACTCTGCGGTTTCGGAAAAAAAATCGAAAATATCAGAGCAACGTTTCAACAAGCTTCAAGGAACGAAGTTTTTCAAACTGTAGCATCGCAGCGACACAAATTACGATGGTAACAATGAAACAAGAATATTGCTTTACATTTATATCCTTCCTTGTTCATCAGTATCGTTTCGATTTTGGGAGGAGTAATAAACTGTTTGTTTCAAGAGGGAGGCTTTTGGTACTGTAGGCCCACCGGCGGAGCAAAAATTGAAGATAAAGATCCTGAGCACTGAGCACAATCAACAAAATAAAGTAATCGACGCACAGTATTGTAATGTACCGTACGGTACTAGTATAGTACTAGACTTATTGTTCATCACCAGAAACGTTTCAGCAGCCTCTTTGTTGTCTTCCAAGTCATCATAGTAGTACATATTCATAGCTACAGCTACAGGTAAATTACTTTTTTAAACTAATGGACTTTGGATAATGTATCGTTTCTCCACCGTGCTTCAGGTACGTACATTACAGTGCCCATACTATGCAATGGACGCAATCGTTGATCAAAAACAAATTTATTTAAAAGAAGCTCCACTCAAACCCTGCATTCTCCAGACGCTGAATGTCAGCTTTGGAAAGTTTGCGACCCGGGCTGCTTCCCTCTTTGAAGCTTTGTAAGACTGGATGATGTCGTTGCACCATGTTCCCAGAGAAAGTTGTTCATTGAAAATACAAGAAGTAGGTTTCTCAATTCACCTCTATCAATTCAGATAATTAAATAATTAGTAATACAGCCTCATAGTTTTTTAATATACACGCAGAGAAGCAATAGCATTACTACTATAGAATCGTATTATTTTCACGAGCAGCAAGATACATGGTCCGATTCGCAGCTAATGTGTTCTGTCGTGGCATTTCTATTGCAGGACCGAGCATTTTGACAAGTCAGCATTCTTGTAGAAAATGCAAAAAGAAAGTGCATCTTTGGTGTGTTGATATTGAAATTGAAAACCCTACAAGAAGTATGTATGTCTCCATGTCTCCCCGAGTGTGATACTTTACGCTGGAGATTATTCCGATAAACGGCCATTCAGGAACGGTTTTTACAACAAATTTGATAATAACAGACAGGCAAACGGTTCTTGCAAACAAAAACAAAGAGGAGCGCCGATGATTATAAGGTGCGCCAAAAAGTCCCGATGTCAGTGAAATGGGTGCGCATCGCCTATTTTGGCGGCTTCGTGCCAACTATAATACTCACTTCTGCAACAAAAACATCAAAAAATTAGAGCATATCTCGGCATTGATTGTTTTTTATAAACTCCATCTTTGTGTTTATATTCATCTCTGAATTTATCGTTGCCAATGAAGCGCCGTACGCCAAAGAACTTTTATCAGGAAAAAGCCCAGTTTTCATTCTATAGACATTTTCGCAAAGAGGAGATGACGTACGGAAGTCCTCATGATCATCGTCATGGCCAAAGTTATCATCCTCCTGCCTTCATTCCGAGGGTGAATTGCGGTTTAAGTCCACAATCACCTGCGGTAGATGATTCTGAATCATGGGCCTGTGATTACTGTAAAGTTGCGACGTATAGGACGTATGACGAAGCATGTAACCATGAAAGTTCCTGTTCCATGAATACAAATGTGGTGCCGAAAGAAACTTCGGCAAGTCGGTTTCAGGTAATCAAGTCTCGTATCCTTTTGTGCATGTCGACTGACAAACAAAGTCTTTCAGATAGACAGTGCTATGTTAGAAGTCAATTCGTTGAGATGTTTGAAGCAACTGAAGCTGATGTTTCTGCAAGACATTCAAAAGGCGCGCAAAGGCTGCGAGTAGGACAAATTGGGATCAGATGCATGCACTGTGTTCATCTTAATAGCAAAACCCGCGCTGAGAGGGCGATCTGTTTCCCTAGCTCAATATCTAGAATCTATCAGACAGTTGCAGATATGCAAAGATTTCATTTTGAAGCTTGCACTGTGATCCCTGAAACGATGAAAGTTGCATATAAAAGCTTAAAGACAACGCGTCCTCGAGGTCAGGGTTCCCCTCAGGCATATTGGATCGAGTCTGCAAATGAGATGGGTTTGATGGATACTAACGAAGGCATTCGTCTTTCGAAGGATGAAAATAGAAAAGATGCCGGTGGACACACTGCCACTCCGCATGCTTCACCAATATCTTCGTTTAAATCCGAAAAAGGAGTTCTGTCTCCCTCATCTCTTGTGGATAGAAGTCGACTGGTACTCTTACCTCCACTGTCTCCAGAAGGGTCACAAAGTAGCCGCACGACACAAAGTTCTTCTCATCAAGACCAGACGGTTTTTAGTGTGACCGAGCATCCACGTAATGAAGATGCCAATATGCTGCTTGCTCTCCGGAGCGCCAGTGTTTCAACTGGGGTTTCGAACTAGTGACATTTCCTTATTAGAAATATTAAAAATACATATTGTTTTATATATATAAATACCTGTAATAATTTAAAAAAATCTCAAACAGTGATCGGGAATATCTTTATTTTTAAACCTTCTCGTGTCAAAACATATTTTCATCCATCGAATGGGTTTACTGAAATGGGTGGAGCAGTATCAAAGATAAGGAAAATATCACTCGAAGAACGAGTAAATTACCTCAAGAAGACGCCGTTTTCCCTTTACTTGAAAGATGGTACATTAAAAGAATTTGCAATGTGTTTTCCGTACTTCATGGAGTGCAAGGGAGGTGAAATTTTAGTCCTGGATGAAAATATTTACTTGGTTGCCAAAGGAGAGGTGACTTTGTCAACGACAATGGCCGATTCAACCAGTAAAATTGAAAACAAGGGATATTTGTGTAAAAAAGACCCAGGAGATCTTTTTAGTTTAACAAGAGAACAGGAAATCGCTGTTGAAAAGGTGAGGATTTGTGTACACTTGCTCTTTAAGTATCTTTACGATCAATGGCTCATGACGATAACTTGGTTATTTTCACTGGTAGCTATCTCCGTTTCCAAAGAAAAGAAAACTACGGCAGTTTGTGGAGCAAGTTGAGGCTTGTGCGTCGGAGAAGTCTCTGCTTGTATACAGTGACGAAGAGGCCATCAAAACATTCCTCGTTAAGTACCCCGAGCTCACAGAACCTTTCAATGCCATCATTGGGTCACATATCGAAACATATTTATCAAATATTCCATTCTTGGAAAGTTTGCAGGCATCAAAGCTATCTGTGTTGGCAACGATGTGCCGGTTTGAAGCTCTAGAAGCAAACCAAATTGTCTTCGAAGAGAACACAAGTGGGGATAAGTTGTACATCTTATTAAGTGGGAAAGCTACTGTTCTTGCTCCTCAATGGGTTGGGAATGCAACAATCATGCAGCAATCTATGGAGTGGGGGGTAGAGGGAAGTGGAAATGAAAGAAAAGACGTCATCGTGGCAGGTTTAAAAGGCGGGGATTACTTTGGGGAGACTGCATTGTTCGTCAATGTCAATAGAACGAGCACTGTACGGACTGAAAGCAAATCTCTTTTCGTCGTTGTTGAGAAAAGGACATTTGAGAACTTTTGTAAAGTCTGTCCGCAAATCAGAGAAAAGTTGACAAGTGTAATGAAACAGCGGATGGTATCAAAACTCTCATCGCTAGGGATACCATTCCTTGTTGGTATTCCTACGGAATCAATGAGATCCTTAACCAGCCTTGTAGAAATCCACGAAATACAGAATGATGAGGTTATTTTTAGGGAAGGAGACCCCGGTGATAGATTTTACATCATTGTCCATGGTCAAGTCAAAGTAGAAAAGGATGAACAAAGTGAAAAAAGTGAAAAAATAGAAGAACATGATAATGATACGCACTCGAAAAGGCTCGGAGTACTAAATGCTGGTAACTACTTTGGAGAGATGGCATTAGTTAGTGATTTGCCTCGATCGGCTACTGTCACTGCTTTGGGGAGAGGCGTATTACTCAGTGTTGATAAGGAAAGTTTCCGTACTATTTTTGCATCCAACAGTAATGCTTTGGCTGAATTTTCTCTTCGTCTCCTAAGAGGGTCTTCAGAATTGAAACATTTGCTTGCTCACTCTTTAGGGATGTCAGCGTTCCGGGCTTTCATGCGGAGAAGCGTTGCAGAAGAGAATGTTGACTTCTGGATAGCTGTGCGTGATTTCAAGCAACAAGGAGAACAGGCAGGAGGTGACTTGTACGAGAAGGCAATCATTATATTTGAAAGATATTGCAAAGAAGATTCAGACCATCAAGTGAATCTACCTTGTTCGATACGAACCTCCTTGCACAAGTCAATTGACGAGAAGGATGTCCATGCTAACCTTTTCAATGACTCAATGGGTGAGATATACCGACTCATGGAAAGAGATAGCTATGCCAGATTCAAAAGAACTCCGGGCTTCAAGGAATTCTTCAAGTGCCTTGGTATTCTTGCGGAGAATGATGATGGATGATGTATTGTAACAAAATAAAATAAAATTCAACAGCACTACACGTACACGTAGAGTACTTTGAACACTTGTAATTACTATTATAAAGCTCTTCGCTGATGTACCAATCGCTAAAGTGAAATCGGCAGCTTCAGTCTTCATTGTCTCTACGTTCACGCACTTTCAACATCATGATCGTTATGAATGTGGTTCAGAAACACACAACCAACCTCACAGTCAGTGTACATATACCAATCTGTCATTCTTTGTATGAAGAATTTTGACGTTGCCATAAAGGCTTCGGTCAAGACACACTCCATTTGTACTGCCGTAAGTGGACTCTGATTTTTCGCTCATCGCCATTATTTCGCTCAATGTATTAACACTAATGCCAATGGCTCCTTGGAGCTTTGGGATATTTTCAAAGGGCATCTCCAAAATCCAGGACAAGTCTTGGAGTGTCAGCATGTTCATTGGACGTTCATAGATCTACCAAGGCTTCTTCTTGGCCTGCCACAATTGCAAGTCCACTTTGGGTAGAGCTCTTCATTTGTACCTTGCCAGGTCGAGATCTTAAAAAGATCGCCTCTCGATAAGATAAACTACGCACTAATGGTACCATATTTTGCCCCCCACAACCGTCCTAGATCTGCGTGAATCTCTTCGGCAGTCTTTTTCGTCGTATCTGGTATAGAAACATATGTAAAAATAATCGACATGAAAGTCAGAAGGAAGTACGTCGCAAAAATCAAGGCGAAACCTTTGCCGGTGAAGAAGGTGTATGAAACCAAATATGCCGCCACGTATGAACAAATAGAACTCATTCCCAACGCTCTTCCTCGTATGTTGCTTGGAAAAATTTCAGATGTAATCAACCATACTAGTGGTCCAAAGCTCAAACTGTATCCTCCTGCGACTCCGAACACTGCAGCAGTAGAACTTATCTTCCCTATTGTTGACATTTCATTTGTGTCACCGATTAGCGCAAATGATATCGATAATATCAGGAGACAGATGGCTATAATGCTCATTCCCAGTAGTAAAAGATATCTTCTACCATAACTCTCCACCTTCATAATAGCGAAACAAACTGTTCCAAATTTGACCTGATTTAAAAAAAGTTGATTGTCAGCGTCGTATGATTGGGGTTGTCAGACCAAGAACGGTCCTGGGTATTGATTTCACTCACCACTCCCACTAACAATGTACATATCAAAACCTGCTTTTCCGAATTAAACCCAAATTGGGCAAATATTTCTGGTGCAAAGTTCAAAATATTCGTGTGACCGCACCAACTCTGCATTGTACATAAAAATACTGCGATTATAATTTGCCTGTAGAAAGTTCGAATTGTTTGCATTGAAAAATTTCGGGGTGTGTTTTCGATTTGCGGCAGGGGATGTTCAATGGTTAGAGATGAATATGGTTCTGTATCCCCTTTATTCGTGTCATTACTTTCAACTTCCTCGTTACTTGTAGATGTAGATGCACGAGCGCGTGTGCCATATATTTGATTTAGCACAACTTCGGCTGCGTTTATTTCCCCATTTTGCTCCAACCAAACAGGAGATTCAGGCATCATGATCATTCCTATCAGTTGCAAAGCAGCAATGATACTCCCAAACGCAAACATGTCTCTCCACCCATCGTTTGGTATATAGAGAGAAACGAAGTATCCAACGAGATAGGATATCAAAAAGCCAAGACTAATACATGCCTCATTGCAGCTAACAATAGCTCCTCTATACTGTCTTGGTGAGATTTCGTGGAGATAGGCAACGTCTGCGATCCCACTTATTGCAACAGCACAACCAATGATAATCCTCCCGAAGAGAACTGTCCTGAATGTTGATGCCGCATATAGCACAGTCGCACCAACGATAAACACCACATCGGTCACTATAATCATTCGCTTTCTCCCGTGTTTATCACATAAAAATCCTCCTACCGATGCACCAATGAAGCATCCAATGTAAAGAAAAGATACGACCATTTCTTGTTGGCCTTCTCCCAGGTTGAAGGTTTCTATGAGCTGAGGAAGGGCAGCACTTATCACGCCCATGTCGTAGCCAAACAGGATCCCTCCCAATGAGGCAGCTGCAGTCGCCTTCAACACAAATGTTGGGATCCGTTCACTCGATGTGATTGTATTTGGAGACATGATTTTGAGTGAGTTGTGTAGACAGATGTTCAGATGTGCTGTTATCGGAATCAATCGCTATGAAATTTAATAAACGTCGAAAGCGAAGCGCGAAGAGTTTCAAAGTGTCGTTGAATGGGAACTAAGAACGTGGGACGAATTTAGTCGTCCAAATATGTGTTTCACCAGCACTATTTCTGTGGAAAGATGATTGTTTTTCGCCACCATGAGTAAAAGATGAAACTGCAAGTTCATTATATAGTATTTCATGGCGAACGAAATAGGGCATCACGTGCCAAGTGCACCAATAGAACTAAAATATGCCTGTATGAAGTGAAACCGTCGTATTCTCACTCTTTTCTTTTTCTGTGGAAATGGTGGACGTGATGTCCCTACCCGATACCGACAAATGATGGTGGTGCAGAAAAGAATTTCCACCAGATCAGATCAAATCACAAATCAAACAAAGATCAAAATCCAGCAAAATACAAATATAAAATATATCATCTTACATTTCACACAGTATTGTCAGCACATAACACACAGCACAAAGACTGGTGATACAAACAACTGTACCTAGTTGCTCGCAGTTTGAGTAATTGAGAACTCCCGACAATGGTGTGTTTCAAGAATTGTTATTGTATTCATGGAATTTTCTAAACTTCATTCACGTGCTCAAATTTTCTTTCTTCGCTTGTATGTGTGCTCAACAACAATGACATTGTAAAACTGAAAGGAGCACTTACCGGATGTGGTGTTGATAAACATATTAACTTTCATCCCGGAATACAGCTTCCTGCAGATCGCTCAAGTTTCAGAACGTTTCCGTACGGCATGGATTGAAATGAAAATAAAATTAAGGTCTGCTCGATATGTCCAAGGCGATGAATTTAAGACAGACCCTATGTTACTTGGAAATTTGTTTGAATCGCATTGGAGTGCTTCAACGAGGAAGATGAATTCTCTAAATAAAAATCTGCTTAGATATTATGTGGACAATGGCTATGGAAGAAATTCTTCTGCATTGAAAAAAATTATGCTCAATATTGCTTCAAGAGGAGATATTTCGGGCATGCACTTTATGGTTTTGAGAAATTACTGCTTATTGGACGACGAAGAAATATGTACCATGGCTGGAGCAGCTGGACAATTAGAAGGTCTCAAATGGCTTCGAGGCGATTTGAAGAATGAGAAATATCTGATCAATGGAGTGAAGATCATTTGTCCGTGGGATCCTACTGAAGTTCATCGGGAAGCAGCTGAAAATGCCCACGACGATGTCTTGGAATATGTGGAGACAAATTCTGAAGATCACCAAATTCGAACTTCTTATGGAGTCGGACTACCATGGTAACACGTAACAATACACTGACAGGTACTAATCTTTACTAATTCAACGTTATGTTATGAAACCCAAGTTCATGATAGAATCCCGCTTTATAAGAGATTCTTTCTCTGCACTCAAAAAGTCTGTACATGGGAGTATGATTTTATTTATTTTCTTTACAAAGGTTTTTAAGCAGCAAGCTCCTTCATCTTCTTAGCAATGATGCTACTCTTCTGCTTTCTAGCAACCATTACCTTGAATCTACCAAAGTCAGACAAAGTAGCTCTCTTCTTCTTAGCAACCAATTTCTTTGCCCAGGAAGTAGCATCCCACTTAGCCTGGATCTCAGCCTCAGTCCATGCAGCGGTGAGGGTCTTTTGCCTGGCATTACGAGAAATTTTAACAGTCAAATCAGTAAGGGCGATGCGTCCGTAAGGAATTACCTGACGGGTGACCCCGGTAAGATTTGCTGGTCCATCAATGAGACATTTGTTTTGGTCGACAACATCAATAATGGTGGCGAGCTTTCCAGCATCAGGTCCATAGTTGATAAGAACCACACGACCAACTTCTACGTAACGCTTGAAAACCATTTTATTTCTGTAGGGAGTCAAATGAAAAGGAAGGTAAGTATTGATGTAGGATATTGCGTTCAAAAGAATGATAATATCTACGACCACATCATCTCAGTTATCTCGGTGTGGATTTGCAGTGACGAGGGGGTATATTCTAGTCGTCTCCTTCTCTCAACATGCAAAGAAGGAGCCGAAGTGAGTTTTGCCTCTCACACACACTCCCTGGTCATAGTCAGTGCATGCACAAACATCTCCATCGCCTGATTTGTTTAGATGTGTATTGTTGCGTCGTAGATGAGTGCTTCATCATCATTATCGTCTCCGTCGTCATGGTCATCACGTACCGACCGTAATTACAAAGATGCTTGTAGTTAGTTACCAGCCTGTCTCTTCCGTCGAGCTGAAACTCTCGCTGGAAAAAGCTCTAAATCCAAGTAAAAGGTAAGCGCCGAAGAGGTCTGTCTGTAGTACGGTTATTTTTGCTGTGATGTGTTTGGCTGTCCAATCCAGATTGTCTGTGCACAGCCAAAAGATTGGCCCATGCGAAGGCCTTTTCTTTCCTTCGGGCTGAGTTTTTGATTGAAGTGTGATTGATTTCCCCCGCATTTTGAAGTTGAAGGAAGTTAAAAGTTGTGTTAAAAAAACAACGCTTGCGGAGAATTGACGAATTGACTAAATAAAGGTCGACCCTGGGGTACTCCCGGGGTATAATTTAGACCAAGTTCGTAATACACCCATTGATTTTGTTGACCTGCAGAACTGTTTCAGATCCACCAGCAGGGACAGAATGAGGAATTGTACTAAATGTTTTAAAATAAAATTCAAGATGGGGCGGCGCGCTACCCTGTCAGAGGGCTGGCGCGGCGGGCCGGCTGGATACAAATTATATTGGCTGCATGCCGCATTTTTCAATTTGAAATTATTGAATAACCCCACATACAGAAGTAAATGTGATGTCATTTTGCCATTTGTTCTGTGTTCTTCACACTTCAACGAATTTCCAAGGACGGAGCATCATTAACAGCAGATTCATTAGAATAGTTTGGTATGTTACACCATCACCACATTCCGAATCTTCATACCACATACCTTTAACAACAGCGACGACCCCGCTTAGATTTTGAGTTTTATCAAGAAACAAAACAATTTCAAATTTGAAGTTACACAGCGTGTGTAGTTGAAGTTTAAAAACAAAATAACAACACTCGGGAGATTTGAGATTTGACTATTTTAGCTTTTTCTATTGTTCCGTAAAGGTGAAATTTAGACCAAGTTCGTAATACACACCATTGATTTTGACCCAGAACTTTTTTTGAAACCGTTTCAGGTCAAATTCTTCACACACACACCAGCTCACGCACCACATCACACCGCATCACACCAGACTAAACAACCATTGGAAATGACTAGAGGCCCCAAAGCTTTGTTTGGTGAGCATAAATGGGTGAAACGCGACTGAAAGATCAGATTTTTCATTGGCGATTTGTACATGCGTTCTGTCTGTCTTGACAGAAATTTGATGTCAACTTTCCATTCTCACTATTTTCGATCTGTTACAAATTTTTGGCACCATTGAACTTTCCATCTTTAGATTCATTCCGGATAAGCAAGACAAAGGATGAGCAACAAGAGCAGATAACTGAGTCGGATGAGGATGCGATCGCGACGACGGTGAACAAAATAATGCACTCTGCCGCGCGGCATGCCCTTGAAGAGCACACCAACAATAAAGCAGGCTACTTGAATCTTATTAATCAGCATCAGCATCAGCATCAGCATCATCCATTAGAAGATAATCAATTACCTTGCAACAATACAATAGATGCGATCGCGAGGACGGTCAACAAAATAATGCACCCTGGTGCCGTACTACATCATGCCCTTGAAGAGCACACCAACAATAAAGCAGGCTGCTTGAATCTTGTTACTAATCAGCATCAGCATCAGCGATTAGAAGATAATCAATTACCTTACAACAATACAATACAAGATGGACATGTGATGCACCACATAGGGAAGTCCCACACCATGGATGATGCCTCCTCTCACAACAGCAGCCCAAAGCCTGAGGAAGGAACGGTGAGCATTACTGAAACAGTCCGAAGTATTGTCAATGATGATCAATCTTGGTTTCAGATACGGCGGCAAATGAAAGATGCCAGGGTAGTAACGTCTATGGGGGTTTGCGAGGTTTGTGCAGAATACATAAACGAAAAGTCAGAGAAAATACGGAAGGAGAAAATAAAAGAGGCCAAAAGGATGGAATCGTTGAAATATTCCAATTTATCTAAGTTACGGAAGCGATTGAGTATCTTTGGATGAGGAAGAGATGATCTTTGTTCATACCGGGAAATCAGGTATCTGGCCTGTCGGCTACAGTACAGTACAGTACGTGTAGACGGACTGTACGGTAGACTCCCGCTTGAAGATTCGTTCTCTTCGAGCTAGAAAATAATCTTATTCCCGGGTCCGGATGTTTATCTTTCGTGGGTCGGGGTACAGGCAGGTACTGCTGCTAGCTTTACCTTTTGCATGCATTTGGGATTTGGGGATACATTCATCATGCATGCCCCTGTTGAAAACTTATGCATTTGAACTATAATTCATAAAGCATAACATATGTTTACTGTACTCGTAGGTAAACTCACTTATTTAGAATCTTATTTCCTGCTTCGATACGGGAGCTTTTGCTATCTCCTTTCCTCCTCGTCACCTTTCGTGATCTCTTATCCAACTCAGCTACAGCATCATCAATACTTACGCCTGCTTTGGCAGCCTTAACCATCGCAAAGTATAAAACATCAGCTAGTTCTTCCGCGACATGCTGCTTGGTTTCAGCTTCCGAAAGCTCTTGTGCCTCCTCGACTAATTTATCACGAAGCAATTCAGAGTCATCAAACAAACGCTTCGTATAAGATCCTGCAGGTGCATCATTCAAGCGAGCTTTAAGCGTGCCTTCAAGATGACGAAGTCCAGTAGGTTCGCCCCAACAAGTAAGAGTGTTCAAATGACAAAAAGCAGCACAATCTTCTCCTCTTTGTGTGACTGTGAAACGAAGTGCATCTCCATCACAATCTACATCGATCCTGTGCAATGTTTGATAATGTCCCGAGGTGTCACCCTTTCTCCAAAGACCATTCCGGGAACGGGAGTAATATACTCCTCTTCCACATTCAAGTGCTGCGACAACAGATTCCTTGGATGAATATACCAACCCGAGCGCTTCATTAGATCGAGTGCATACAACAGTAGTGAAAAGCCCATCAGGGCGATCTGTCCTGATGCAGGAAACGTAACTGAGGCCTAATTGCTGTGGTGATGGATCAATGAGAGATACTGTTCCTTTTGGTGTTTCTTTCTCGCCAAAGTATGTATTTACTTTAGAAACCAAGTCGGGAGCGCTATCGACCGTAGCTGAAGAGATCTGGATAGTAATTGCAACACCCTTTGTTGCATTCGAGATCAGATTGATCATTTGAATACAGCTTTTTGTCCTCGCATCATCAGACAATTTGACGGAAATAGTGTCAGCAAAATCTGCAATTGCCGAGATGATGTCGTCCTCCTTGATTTCATCAAAGTGTGCGACGATCCGTTCTTTCGGAACACGTGCAACAGCCATAGCCTGCAACAAAGAATCCATATCATTGTTCCCATTGAAAGCAATTTTGTCACATCCGGCATCCAAGAAACAAGCAGCGATGCACCCATCAGTTTGAATAATCATGGATGCGTCTATCAAAACTTCAATATCTACAATAGAAGTATCGAGCTTTAAGGTATCTGAGAGGAACGATTGGGCCATTGCAATACCCTGCTTCATGTATTTCTTTTTCAGCTTCTTGTTCTCAGCCTTGACAGTAGGATCTTCCGCTTGTTCGTCTACTTTGGATTGTTCCACATTCTTTTCAAAGATAGCTATGAATTCATCCGACGAGGAGGTGCATGTTAGCGGATTGATGCGACATCTACCGACCGCAGGTAGGGCCTGGCCATTTGCAGGAGTTTCCTTATCGAAGGTGGGGTATGGCACGAAAGTTGGTTTTGATCCTCCCATGGTGTTTTATTGTTAGTTGTGTTGCCGACAGTCGTTCCAGGAGGCTCTATTTGTAAGTAGCTGCTACATACAGTACCGTCCCCTACCTACTCGGTTGTGAAGCATTTTATTGGAGCCAGAGAAAAATGAAGCTTGTGACGTTTTTCACCATTTGATGAGGACTGACAGACAGACGTTTCTTGGTACGCGTTATGCGCATGCTCGCGTTTCAAGTAATCGATGACACCTTGAATAGCCCCTCCATTTTTGGACAGCTTCTTGAAGTCCCCAAACTGTCTCACCTTTTCTCAACGTTCGCGATCGGTAGTAAGAATTATAAAATTAACTAAAGAACGATTGAAGAAGCCTCCTGTTGCTCGCTTCAAGCACTCCCTATAAAGAATTCTAAAACGATGACAGTCAAAGATACCTCCTCAGTCGCGTCTCACGCCAACACAGTTAATTCTGCCTACTCGAAGAAGTCGTCGAGTACTTCTCCACCGAATGCTCCTGAAGGTGGTGTGTGGGGCGTTTTGAAGTACAATGGCGAGCAATCTAGAAAACGAAACCGAATCGGGTGTGCTTTTCTTTTACTCCCTGGACTCGTCATGATGGGGTGTCCAAAAGACTCCACAGATGCGTATGCTGTATGGGAGAAGGTAAGACGAAACGGGCTCAGATTCAAGATTCGAATTTCAAAATTAGTTCTTGTTCTTTTTCGATCAATCTCATGCCAACACTCTATTTTCCTTTTTATAGAAAAAGACTGGATCTGATATCTACCTATACGACTCTGAAGGCAAATTACTCGGCCCCAGGAAAAAATTCAACTGGTCACCAGAAGAAGTCCAGTGAATTGTGTGAAAAGCGCATACATGCATGTTTTTTAGTGTTGTTACGTTAGATAGATAGATAGATAGATAGAGCGAAAAAACAAATAGCAGATTGGATATGGGGAATGATCATCTCCACCGTGAAATTATGTACAGATGTCATTCAGCATTGCGTGTAATATTACATTTTAATTCTTAAAATCATTATTTGCTACAGCGGGCCCTGCAACAAACAATATTAAATTACCAGGTACCCCGCCCGGTACGTGGTGTACTAGGTATTTGCAAGAATATTTAATGTGGACTAGCTACTGTAATGTACATGGTGTACGTACATGGTGTACGTACACGTACGTGTATTTGAAAATCATGTTTATTGATGATCGTTAGTTTGTGCTAGGGTTTTCACCTCTGTTATCATCGGTGCCATTTTCCAGAGATCTTTCCCTTTTAGCTGCAAGATATCGGCGTGTGAAAAAGCGTGTTGCATATGCACTACCTACCGATATTCCACCCATCACAAGGGTAGAAACAAGGCCCGTAAAAATGAAACTCTCGGTGCGGTTTTCGACAAGTCTCCTGCTGCCACCGCCAACAGTTCGTCCCATAATATTGACGGGTTGCATCCTAGAAGACGTAAACATTCCAAGCAGGCCCACACTAGCAAATGAAGACAGCCGGGATCCAGTACGGATCAAAGTAGGTGTTACACTTTCTACTACAGAAACAGCGGTGTTTATGACTGTATCTGAGACCGCGACTGAGGCAGATGTGGTGAAATTGTCAACCATGGTCGATATTGCTTCGTTGATGATTTCACCTTCGGCTTCTTGTTGTTCTTCAATTGTTACTTCGTCTTCTTCCTCCCTCGAGATACTATTCATCGGTAAATCAGACAGCGAATGCGAAATTTCAATATCTCTTGTTGCAGTCACTGTTGTTGGGGGTTGGGGTTGAACATAACTAGCAGGCGCTTGACGAGACGCTCTTGGTACCTCTTGAGGCTGACGTAATCCTAACATTCGTCCAAGTCTACCGAGATCCCTATTATTCATTCCTCCCGTGAAGGCATCTGCAGAGACATCTAATCCTAAATCGCTAGTTTCAGAGTCTGAATCATCAACTATATGAACCTCGATTCTATTCTCTACAAGCTCAGTGTCATTGCTATCGTCCCATTGCAAATCCTGGAAATCCGTCCGTTGGGGTTCATCTGCATTCATCACATCCGTGTCTATAGCATTATCACCACTGACCAAATTTCTTGCGTTGCTTAATATTCCTCGAAAAGCATCCCGCATTGTGATCTCCTCTTCCATATCTTGTTCCTCACTCTCACTCTCATTCTCCACAATCACAGGCAGAGCAACAGGTGCCTCACCCTCTGTGATTCGCATGACATGACCACTTTCTCCAGTACTATGCATACGTGTTCTGACTGGCGCATTCGATTGCGAGTCCCCTCTTGCATTCGGTGGTGCAATCAATCGAAATACAGAATCAGGAAGTGCTAAACGAGCCATACCCCCTGGTCCATGAGCCATGTCCCGATGTCTCTGTGGTAACCTCGCCACCAAGGCATTAATCTGCTCAGGTGTGAGACCTGGGATGAAATATAAAAGATACCATCTATTCTCCAAAAAACTAGAATCGTCCGTCATGGCCTCGTGCAGGGATGTGTTGTTGAGATAATTCTGAAGCGATTCCGGTAGATAATCAAAGAGCGCTCCTTCCCCATCATTGAGTATGTACATAGCATAGGCATGGACTGTATAGAAAAGCATCGAAGTTGACGATACACCAATCATCATTGCAGCAAATGCGAAAAAATTGAGAAAGAAGAATAGAAAGAATACCACAGACCCGCCAGAAAGAGTTGCGAGGAGCTGGAGCTGTCGATTGTAAAGTTGTCGCTGGGCCCTGTGTGAGCGCGATCGTCTCGGCCCTGGAGGGGGTTTATACGTATGCGGCACAACGGCTCTAGTTCCCGTGCTAAAATTTGCAAAAGATCCAGCGGCTGTAGAGACAGTGTCGGTAGATGAGCTCTGTTTTAATTTTCCAAACTGGTCATCGTCATCTTCATCTATTAATCTCATGGATGTGGATGGTCTAGGGGGTCTGCTGGGAGGTGATGGCGATGGCCGCCTTGCTACTCCCATCCCATTGTTATTATTGTCATTGTCATTACTGCTGCTTCTGCTTCTTCCGCGACAAACATTTTCAGTGTGCTTCGTGTCTTCGTTTTCGTCGTATGAATATGAGTTCTGGGCATCATCCTCATCATTGCTATCCTCATCATTTGAACTCCGCTTTTTTGTACCAGATGCCTGTTTCTTCATGGTGAATGTTTCCAATAGTTCCAGTAATTTGTTGCACTGCAATCAGATCTTCTCATAACACTTAGATTGGATACAAGTAGTTTTGATGGACAGGCATGTATACAAGTAAGGTGCGTGGCTTATGGCTTGCCTTTGCGAATCCTTTTCGTTGGACAGGATTCATTCGATTCCCTTACTTTGCGACTTGCGACTTTGATCATTGTGCCGTCGTGGTTGTGGAGTGTGCGGTGCTCGCTAGTGTGCTGTTCGTTGTGTGCCTAAAAAATTGGAGGTACAACGTAGTCATTCCAATAAAGAGAAAGAAAGAAGAAGCAAAGGAATAATAACAACAGTTTCAGAGTGAGTGAGTGAGTGAGTGAGTCTGTCCTTTGCCCACCACCCACCACCACTAAATTCAAAACGAAGAAAACACAAACAACTAGCCAATACAGTCTACAGTTACCAGTACTAGTAGTGCATGTAGTCATATTCTACACTCTACACTATCCAAACTTGAACAGCTTCTCGCTCCTCGTCTGAGCCATTCAAACCTGGTTACTGCTAACAACAGTTCATATTTACAATGCCCCCGGCACCACCACCGCAGTTACATTTTGATGATGGATCGCGTATCATCATTGAAAACCAATCCTCCACAGCAACATCAAATTCTACATGTACGAATAATATACTTACAAATCCAAGGGGAGACACGCCCATTCCAACATATTATGAAATAGACAGAATAGCTTCTCAAATTGCACAAGACATCATACCAAAAGTGAATTCAAGTGAGAATAGCAATTCGGATGGTTTTCTTTGCAAAGTGGCTCTTCAATTCCCAGATGAGCTGCTTTCTGATTCAGCAGAAGTCGCTTGGCTTTTGGATGAATCCATCATGACAGAGTACAACAACAATAATTTGAATGACATTAATGAGGTGGAAGTGGATGGAATAGTACCTGTACCTCTAGTTTTTGTGCTGGGGGATACAACCTACGCATCATGTTGTCCAGATGAGATCGGAGCCCAGCACCTGAACGCTGACGTGATTGTCCACTTTGGACAGTATGCTTGCTTGAGCGTCTCCGATACCCTGCCAATTATTTACAGTTTTGGTGTCACAGAGTGGCCTGGAATGGATCAGTGTGCCACCACTATTTGTAATCAATTTGACAGTGATTGTGATCAGAATGAAAAAGTATCTGGTGAGGGTGAGAAGATTATTTTGGTTTGCGAAAGGCGTTATCATAACTTTCTTGAGCCATTGGCTGAATTGCTTGAGAAGAAGGGATTGAGCTATCCTGTGATTGGTACCGTTCCAGCGTCAGATGGAAATCCAGAATTGAAACAGACAAAGCAAGTACAAATGTCGGGATGTTGCCAGGGACAAAAAAGTGATTCGGGCTGTTGTGACAAAGACACGGATGTAGACACTGATAATGGCACTGAAAGCCGGTGCTGTGACGAAGTTCAACAAGAGTGTTGTACACGTAATGCCTCATCTGAATGTGACGAAAATGTAACACAGAAGGAAGCATCATTATCAGATATCGAAGAAAAATCTGACAATGGGTGTTTCATAGGCGGACTTCACGTTTCACTTCCTTCTTCCAGCCTATCAGATTATACACTTTTATTCATCGGGGATGACTCAGGTCAAGCGAAAAGCCGCCAATTTCTGAATACTGTGCTAAAATGTACATCGCCAGAAACTTCCACGAAATCCTGTTGGTCGTATAATCCGTCAACAGAACAACTATCTACAGATCCAATGTCCATTCTTGGGGTCTCTCGTTACTTAAATCGAAGATTCTATCTTACGCAAAAGGCACAATTGGCGAATATTATTGGAATTCTAGTTGGGACACTGTCACAGGATCGTTTTCGTAGCGTTGTTGCATCTGTTCGTAAAAAGATTGAAGATTCAGGACGATCGTCGTACACATTTGTGGTGGGAAAAGTGAATGTTGCAAAATTGGCAAATTTTGCAGAGATTGAGTGCTTTGTCCTCGTCGCTTGTGGTGAAACAAGCATTCTGAGCGATGAACGTGATTTTTACTTGCCTGTAATTACTCCCACCGAACTAGAGATTGCGTTGGGGGAGAAAGAATGGGGCGGTGCAGCTTCTTGCAACACCGACTTTGGAGATTTCCTGCAGGGCTTTGAGGGCGACGAACAACATGATGGCGTTGGCAAGGATGAACATGACTTGAAAAACGATGAACATATCGAAGAAGTAGTTGAAGGCGATGAGAGTAGTGATGACGAACCCGTCTTTTCCATGATTTCTGGCACTTATGTATCCAAACCAACATCACTCAAAGCTCAAAAGAAAGCACAAAACGCAAGTAACAACAGCAATTTAGAGTCTTTACCCGGCCAAGGGCAAATGACAGAATACAAAAGTGAGGCAGCTGAGTTTTGGAAAAATAGAGAATACAAAGGTCTTGAAGCTCAGATTGGAAAAGACGAGGCAAAGGCTGCTACAAAAGGTCAAACTGGAATTGCTTCCGACTATGGAGAGTCATGAAACCTATTTCTGACTGCATCACCCTGAATTAATCATAGAAATAGATTTGGTATAAAAACTGTACCGTATAGTGTTTATTATTCAATCTTTCTACGTTCCACACAACGTATAAATTGAAGGATCAAATGCTCTTCATCTCAGTGAAATAATTGCTTTAGCCAAGCACCCTGCTACTACTACTACGTTAACAGTGGCTGCCACCAGTAGCTACGTTTAGTAGACCAGGTTATTGATTCTATTGTAATAGTAGTGTGAGCGTGGTGTGAAAAATCACAGAACTTCAGTCATTCCAGGTCATTCCCACAAATTCCCTTCGACGAGAGGCTGAGAACAAGAGAAATGAGGGTGAAATCCTGAACCCATTTTTGGATCCAACAAATGGGCAAAACGAACGGCCATCAAAAAGCGATGAGCCAAAGTTCAAGTACCATTTTTGGTGTTGATTGAACTAAAGAAGAAGACAGCTTTAAGACGTTTGCGTTTAGGGGAATTTTGAAGACTCACTAAAGAGAATAAATTTCAATTTGTTGACACGCGGACACAGATCCGAAAGAGGTTCTCGGATAAAGAAAACGATTCTTTTCTCAAACAAAGGATTCTTGAAAAATTAGCGGTCCACATTGAAGTTGAAACTCGTGACTGCGAATCACGAACATTTGTCTGACGTTCCACGAGCGAAAGCCAATAAGATTCAAGGGGAGTTTGTTCAAATCTAGCGCGAGCGACGCACTCAAAAGCATGGTGGCATGGTCCCATCATCCCAAAGTCATGCCGTGATGTCTACTCATATGCACAAATAAAGTGTTCTGATTGCAACGCCTGAACTTTGCTCTTTACATACATAGAATCCTAATTTCTTTGTGTGATTCTTCTCTTTGCTTTATCTTGCTAAACGGTGCGTATAGACAATGGCGTCGACAATAATGAGATGCCCTGACCTGTCTTCTGCCCTTTCCGCTATTGCGGTGGGAGATTCGAGTGACAATGGGAATCCCGGTGCCACAGAGGCCTTGTTAGCGTCAAATATGGCAAATATAAATGACGATTCTACCGCTACAGCTGAATCTTTCATGGCAAACAGCAACAGTCCTAACAAGTCACCCCCCACGTTCAAAGTGACACATGGATTCAGTATGTCCGTACCTATCCCTGCACATGTCACCACAAAAATAGAAGCTTCATCTAGCCCCTGTAATACGACCAAAAGGTTGAATGACGTACCAAGTTCCATTTTTGAAGCGGCATCAAGTTCAAGTCATATAGCCAACCACTCTAATGCACTCGACGCACTCGCTACCCTCGCATCCTCCGCCCACAACCGTCTAGCAGCCACCACCGACGATTCTCACACTATGCCACCACCGCCCAACCGGCGTGTGAACCGTGTGCGATCAGCCTCGAACCCTGAAGGAATGGAAAAATGGGATTCGTACTTGTACAATGTGAAAAGCAATAGAATGCATTTTGTTCTCCCCTCCTCTATTCTGGAGGAGGAACTTGCCTCGGCAACTGATGCTTGCGAGGCATACGAGAAGCAAAAGTTGGGCCTTCAGTATCAGCGGCCTGTGAGGAAGACTGTCATGACAGATTTTAGTATTCAGTCTCAGCCTCAGGTTGATTGTGAGGGGCTGTATGGTACGAGCCCTACTACCGTCATGTCATCCCTTGCTGTGGATGGTTTGAAAAACAGTAGAAGAAACACTAAAGCAACCGCTAAGAAACAGACTTCTAGGAAGAAATCAGCTACGAATAAGAGGGGACAAAATAATGCAAAGTCTTCTTCAGAATCCAATGCGTCGGAGGGAGATGATAACAGTTTTGAAGAGGAGAATGAGAATGAACAGGAGGAGGAAGAGATTGATGAATCTGATCTTGAACCTGAAGAATTGCTAAAGCGCGCTAGATCTAGATTGTTTGAGGATTTGTCGGCAGAGAATGGTTTGGAGAAGGGTGCTTTGGCCATGCCTCATTCGCTTGAGAAATACAAGGAGGTGAGCAACTGATGTACACAATACGTACCAGGATCGAATGCACGATTTTATCTTTTTCATGAATCTCATACTCACACCACTCTCTCTCTCTTTCCGTCAACTTACTTCGAACCAACATTAGATCTATAACAAAAATGGACGTATTGGAGTCTACACCCCAGCAGAAAGAGCAGCCATCATTGCAAAATTCAATAGCAAAAGAACTAGAAGAACATGGAAGAAAAAGATTCGGTACAATTGCAGAAAGAGTTTAGCCGATCGTCGTATGAGAGTAAAGGGCAGATTCGTCAAACGGGCAGTGGAACAAAATAAGAAGGAAACGGAAACCCCTGAGAGTAGTCCTGTGAAAGTTGTCAGTGCTGACATAAAATCCTTGGCTGATGCTAGCCCGGCCCTCGAATCTGAGGATAACTCATCCACATCCAGCAGTAGTGATTCTTCTAGAACTGCGTCTCCTATCCCCATCGCACCACCTAGTGGTCCGCTTGCACCTGTGATTGAAGAAGACGCGGACGTTGATGCTGACGGTGATGTAGACATGGGTATGCCAGATGTGATGGATCCAGATGCTGGCTTCAAACCCACTGCCTCTCAACCATATCGAAGAACTCGTAGACACACCATTACATGAAAAAAATTGACAAGCATGGAGGAACATTTTTGTTTTCTACTAGTATCAATAGGTTTCCTCCATTGCATGACTGTACATATTCGAGTTGGAAACATTTTATACTTGTATATAATTTCAATTAAATATATTAGAAAAGAAAGCTGTTTTTTTGCTTGTACGAGTAGAGGGCATTATGATAAACATACAGTACTGTATGATACTACTCATCGTAGTGTGCGGGCGGGGGAGCTCCCTCAGGAAAGTTCGAAAAAAATCCTCTCTTGCCAGTTTGTCCAACATTTTCAAACCACACATGATGTACAGTATCTTTCAAATAATGGTACACGTACTTGCAGCAATCAATACGGGTGCCTATTTTATTAAAAACAGATTGAAGATTGACATCTTCTTTCTCCATTATCTCGAATGTGCAAGTTCATGTTGTACTTTCCTCTTATGTCTCCTGAGGCTGTTTCTTAAATACATCAATAATTTTTCTTGACCGTTTGTACTCTTTTCGCTTATCTTTTTCGTCCATTGCATTGAATTTCTTGTCATCAGCTTCGGCATCATCATCATCACTAGTTTTCTTACTTGTCTCCTTCTTCTCATCAACATCACCTTGTTCGTCTCCCGTACTGCTGGCTTTCTTTTCCCATTCTTTATACCGCATAGCTCTTCTTACCGCATCTTCGTTGACGATTTTTCTAAAACTTCCCTTCAAATCTTCCAAGTACTCCGTGAGAATCTCAAAAGACTTTTTGGGAATCTTTTCTGTGTCATACATGTTTCTACATATCCATGTTTGGGTATTCTTATTAAATTTCCAAACACCGGGGGAAGCCTCACGATGCTTCCACGCAGATAGGTAATTTTGTGCTTCTTGGGGATCCTTGATGGGGTTTATCACTCTCTTCCTATTCTGTTTGTTAATGGGTTTAGTGTCTGGCATGGGGTTTTCTCCGTCTACGATGGGTGCATCTTGTGCTTCTTTTTTCCTTCTTTCTTGACCTTCAAGGATGTGTTTGCTTATGCGTTTTTTCTTATGTGCTTTTGGCTTTCCTCCCATGATGGTTGTAACTTTTCTTATTTTTATAGGTTTGTGCTATTGATGGGCTGGTATGACAGTAGCGTTAGTTAGGATACAACTGAAATAAGGCAGAAGAGATAGTAATATGGCTTCATGTTGATCAAGAAGAAGGAACAAGAAATGATTGAAGAAAAGGGATGAATTTGAAATTGATGAAAGAATTTTGATTGAGTGGTGGTTGTTCGCCATCATGTTGGTAGTTGCGCATGTCGCATGATGGGGAGGGGGCAATGACGCCCCCTTTCCGTTGATGAAAATAATAGAACTTCAAGTTAGTTATAAATAAATTGAAATTTTCGGGGACGAAAATTTCAAACCGCCATTTCACTGATGTTTGACAACTTTTATTTTTATTAGTTCTTCTCATCATTGATCATTGCAAAACCGACTTTTTCTTTCCATCGGAATACATCATAGATACATCATTAGATTGCACCCACCTTATCATATTTGAAATGTACCATGGCGTCGAGTAGAATATCAGGTCAAGATAAGGACTGCGCTTCATACCTGTTATCACTTAAGCACCGTGTCTCGCCAACAATGACAGAAGATGATATGAACATGATTATCGAACGTACGAGTAGCTCCTGCTCCTCCAATTCCATTCTTCACTCCCAATCAAGTGAAAGATCAACATCACCATCAACTGGCTCCTCGTCATTCATGTCAGTGACGATACCCGAGCCCCTCTTTCGCACAGAAGAAGAAATTTCCCCCAATGCAGTCACCATATGTCAAAGTGGCACACATTTCTCTTTGCCTCGCTTTGGAGGTGGAAACACAAGTAGCTTCGGTTCCTACTTTTCATCTCCTCCCCAGCCCCACAAGATCCAAGATCAAGAAGAACAACCAGCTGTATTACTGCCTAAACTTAAAGGCTCAAAGAAAAAATCCCGATCTAAACCTTCCACGGATTCTCACGATCAGTATTCATCTGACAACAAGAATCTTGCAGTTCTCGACTTATCGAACCAAGAAACCTTGTGCACGGTTGTCGGCGATAGCCCGCTAGTTGACGTCAAAGACGGTAGCTTCATACCGGACTACATTTTCCTCTCCATTGCGCAACTCCAGCCATGCTTCGTCACAGGAGTAGACAGAGTTGGAACGTACAAAAATCGCAAGTTGGGGTTCAAGGGAATGAGCTGTAAACACTGCGGTGGGGAGCCAGGTTTCGGCAGATACTTTCCTGAAACCCTAAGAAGCTTGAGCCAGACAACGACCTCTCAGACCATCGTCAAGCATGTTGCTTACAAGTGCCGTAAGACCCCCAAGGACATCAAGGTTAGTGTACGGGTATTGAAGGAACAACAAGATGCCAAGGACCAGGTTGCAAAGGAATATCGCCGTAGCAGGTTTGAAGAAAGGCCAAAGTATGGTTCAAGGAAGGTTTTCTTTCAGCGTTTGTGGTCTCGTTTGCACGATGATATTGAGCCACAACCTGTTGGGAAGAAGGGGAAGAAATACAATCAAGGCAAAAAGCACTCGAAAGCGCTCCCTTCGCCAACGAAAGGTGCAAGGAAAGCCATCAAGGGGAAGAAAAGTGCCGGCCGTCGTTCTACTGATAGCGATAGCTGGGTAAAAGAAGGCAAAGATCAGGGGGAAGCCATGCATCAGACTGATTGCAATTCAAACACCCAGTTTGAAAAAAGCCCGAGGAAAAGAATTGTTTCTTACTCTTACGAAGATTACGGGGAAAATTTACCTCCTGCTGCCTTGAAGGCCGAGTAGGATGTGGAGTCGTGAATACTTGTACCAATAATCCCAGCATTTCTATACCGATAATGGCATATATTGTGTTGATGAAGAAATGCTTGTACACGAACAAGTTTAGTTCGAATAAATGTGTAATAATATTGAAAGCGACATTCAAATTGTGTGTGGTTTTGTCATTTCATGTTACATTTATTTATGTGCGGCTGAGTTGTGACCTCGCGTACGTGGTGTACAGTACCTGGTAGATGCCATTGAATCATTCTGGAGTTTCATTGAAAGCATGTCAATGAGAGTTGAAGTGCACGACTGTGAAAATGACTCAAAACACCGTGCAAAGTTCATGGTGTTTGTAATCAAACAAAGAGTTTTGTGGAAGCGAAATGAAATATCAAGAGATGAAAAGTAGATGCACCAAGGTTACTTATAACATGATGGGTGAACCAGTGAAGAAAGAAATCAATTTGGGGAGAAAACGTCAGAAACGACCGAGGCAATCGAAGCAATGCCCAACAGCCTTGACGTCTTCACCCCCCACTCGAGTGAAAAGTACCGATTCGATGCCCCCTTCCCAGCGTTTCCAAACAGTGGTGCCTTCTGATTCGATTCGAATCATTCATGTTCTCAGAGAGATTTTATTTGGCAAAGTTATTAGAGATGTGATGGAATCACGCTCCTCGTCGCATTCAGCCACGCTTCCAGATGTGTTGCGATTTTTCTGCCAGACATCTTTTGGGGTCACGACTGTAGCAACAAAACGACAAAATGATTTGTTTCATGCTGTGCTCGCCAACCAGGGTTCGTCGTCGTTTTTGAGAGTAATGAAACGGCTACTTCGTATACCTGGCATCAAACCATTTGACGACAAGGTCGCTGCAATGTATTATGAAGTTTGGTGTTGGTTAATTCAAAATGATGCCATTGCTGATGTAGGTACCAGTGGCAAAATCAATGTGTCCATTGTAAAGATGTTGCGATGTTTCGATGAGCTTTCCTCTTCAAATGGAAATCACTTGTCGCCAAAACTGCTCGATAGTATTGAAGTTGCTATGAAACCACAGGAGCTTGATTGCACCTGTCGATCTAATGGATCCACTGAAGCTGTCCCTTCTGATATTTTGCTTGATGCAGACGATGTTTTGGAGAAAATACTGAATGTGATTGAGAATTTTGATAAATGTGCATCTCAACTTGACAAAGAACTTTTCTCTGAGCCAGAGACTACTGTTCTCATTAATGGAAGTACTACCGCGGACATTCGGAAATTGTGCATCAGAGAGAAACCGATGGATACCAATACGAGGTTAAGCTCTGTGAAATCGCTTCTTCATGACTGCGTTGCTTTGGACAAAGTCCGTCAAGGAGTACTACAACGGAATGAATTTGCTTCCATATTATACCAATGGTATGAAACACAGTATGGAATCTTGGCTTCGCCTACTGAAGCTGTAGGTGGCCTAATCACTTGTTTTTCATCAAATGAGGGTGCTGAACAGATCAACTACGTCTCTTTTGCTGGTGTTCTTTACACCTACTTACTTGAAGAAGAAAATCTTGCTCCCAGTCCAGAGGTACTGATGTCGTATATCAACGATCTATTTCGAGGGGTTGATAAACATCATATTGATTGCATTAATAAGTATGTTGAAAATGCTAGGTTTAAAACCTCTAGACTCAAAGCATCGTCTTATCGGGAGCGGGTTGTAAATTCAAGGAGGACACTGTCAAGGATACGACCTTATGGTGATTCCGACTTCATTGCTAGGTGGGTTGTGGCACCTTCTTCGAAGGTTGAACACGAGCCAACAGAGAACTTTCACGCGAACCGTCTCCCCATGTCATCGGCGAATAAGTCTTGCGGGCCAGCAAAATCAACAAAATGTAAACCAAAGACACCTCTTCATGTTATAGAAGTGCCATCGGCGAATAAGTCTTGCGGGCCAACAAAATCATCAAAATGTAAACCAAAGACACCTCTTCATGTTATAGAAGAATCTAGTACGTCGATTGATCATTTGGAGTCACCTTTCAGGCGAGAACCTTTAGAATCGCCGCTAAGGCAAGATATTACCGATGTGAACGAAGACACAAAGATCAATAAGGAAAAGGAAGACAAAATTGGTACAGCTACTGGCACAAGTGTGTATGTGAGATTTCCTGGTATTGAACCGTTTCGTGCACCACTGAACGATCTGAATAGGGGCAGCCAAAGAAACCCCAGTATTTCGCCTCCTGATCCAGTTGTTGAGGGAAAGAAAGAAGAACAAATTCTTCAAGACATTCCAGAGCTAGAAGACAAAGAAGAAGACAAAGAAGAATTATCGAAAAAGGCTCAGTATCCTGAACATTTCTTTGTAGGAAAAGAGGAACGAATTCAACAACGGACTCCTTTCAAGAGATTGAACATATTGAAACGATCGTCGACCTGTCAGTCTCCAATCACATCGCTTGGAATATCCAAAGTGCAGAAGTGTTCAATAATATCAGGCAAGAGAGGGCACACCATTATTGTCGTCAATTCCAAGCTCGCACGTCGACAGGATAGCATGCTTGATGAGTCAACAAAAATTAATACATATCATGCGGTTCCAAAATCATCCCAAAACGTGACATCTCCTTCTCGAACACCGGCAAGGAATTCAAAGAAAGCCGTGATGTCTGTTGAGGCGAATATAAGAGAGAAGGCTAAGACCCACCTTAATGAAGAATCGTGTGGTGAAGACCCACGTAGGCAAGAGAGGCATGGGGATCACAAAGCCAAGGCCTGTGCCCGTGAATCTCGCTTGCAAAGAGACACTGGACAACAGGGATTACTACATTCACGGACCGTTACGTTGTCGGAAGACATTGATGAAGCAAAGCGTTTGCGTCAGAGTGAATTGAAGTATGTTTCAGATGTAGCAAAACGCTCATGCCGGGCTGAATTGGAGTATGTTTCAGAAATGAAAAGCCCTCAAACTTGTCTTTCGATTATATGTCAGCCGTATGGACCAGAGAGACCTCCAGATGAGGTCTCAATGGATGATGGAGGAGTGAATTTGGACAAATATTTGTTACAATCGGTAGACCAAATTCCAAGGTGTATCCTTACATGCTCTTCACCTTCGTTGAGCTTACAAGGTGTCATGACTAGACAGCAATACTTTTCATTATGTATCATATTTCAGAGAATGACAGCACTTACTCACAGCTACATGTCAGGCCAGGGTGGCTCAGTTCACTCGATATCGCTTGCGAGTAGTGATTGTCTTAGTTTTAACAATGAAAGCAGACATCTCAATCTGTTGACTTGTGATGACCAAAAAGAAGACAGCCGGCTTGGTTTTCATAGTTTAAAGGACGAGACAGCCGTAAACAACGATCAAGGAGGTATCTACCGGACGACCTCGTCGGTGCACATGTCCGATACATCATTACCGATTATGCAAAACTCCAGCATTAGTATAATGAGAGGGGGTGACGTTGGAGGCGAGGCATCAGTACCGATTATGCAAAACTCCAACATTATAATTAAAGGGGGTGACGTTGGAGGCAATGGAACTATGCTTATTAACACAATCGAAGCAGTTAGTGGTGATATTGAGATCGGTTCTCGAATCAATTCCAAAAGCCACATTGTTGAAAATTCAATGAAGAATGTACGTGTAGTGACAAGTCGTGTTGGAAATGTCTATTTGGTGAATAGTAGTTGTGACTGGGAAGCATTATTTCATAGCGCAGAATGCACAATTCTTGACGTTGCGTCAAAATTCCTTTTAGGCAACCATAATGTGAAAAAACTCTTGGAGCAGAATGACGAAGGGCCTTCAGGTGAATGGGAATCGTCGAAGGTCACCAGCAAACGCTATAGGAAAGGTTCACCAGATAAGCTTAACAGCGTTGGGGTGAAATCGTTGCTTCTCGCATCGCGTGGACGGAAACACAAGAGTGCATTGTATTCCTCAAGAAAAATCACCCGTTCTACTAGGATCGGTGCAATTCAGCCTATTTCATATAGAATACGGCGATGATAAAAGCTAGTAGAGTACAAAAGAATGTTTTTTTGCTTGAAAACAATCTAACTTTACCCTTAAGGCTGTTGTAGTAATCAGCAAGGTCTTCGCAGTCCTCCCAACTAATATCGACACTGAATTTGCCAGCATTCCTTCAGTATTTCAGAAATTGTGAGCGATCCTTCTCTCTTTTTTTGCGTTCCATTCTCAGTCGCTCAAGCTTCCAATTGCTGTGAAAACATTATCGGCTGACATGGGGTCAAAGGACAGCACGACCAGCAAAGCGATTTGTGTCAATGCGATGACTAAGAGTGTTGCCTTCGCTCCATTACTAAGTCTATCCGTATTCACTTCCTCGTTCGAGCTTTTCGAAACACTATCACCAGATTTGCCGTCAAATCTTCTTCTCGATTGTAGGAGGAGATCGTTCTTGCTTTTCTGTCTATCCGATGCATCCGTTTCAACTGGAACTAATTCATCTGCTTCCAGATCTACACCGAGAAACTGTTTTGCAGCCGCAATGTCTTGTTCAGTACGTTTAGGATCATTTGGCGCAACAATTCGAACACCCGGTATCACTGTTCTCAGAGATAATTCACCTTCCAATGCAAATTTGTAGGCCGAAACAGCAGCAGCCACTTCTTCTTCAGAGGGACCCCGATTTGCTTCTGTGGCATCTAGTTGTGCAGATTTTACTTGTCTTAGGTTATTCAGAGCCTCCTTTCGACGCTCTGATGCATCCCTTTCGATGTTTATATAGTTTAGATAATTATAGTGTGTACGTGTACATTGTGGATGAATTTCCAATTCTCTGAAGTTTTTTTATTGAAGTCATATATGTGTTTGAATGCAAATAGAGATTTGATCTTACCTCACACTGTTAATTCTAAGCTGCAATAACGAGAAGACAACGGCAATTATCAAAAAGGCAGAGAGGGCTGGTGTGTTTACCTGTGGCTCGAAGGATTGGCTAGCTGTTTGTACTGTAATGGCATGACATTGTTAGAAAACCTACAAAAACATGGTTATTTCGAAGCTGATTCGGAAATCAGTTCCCCAGATCTCACCTGCTTCAGATGTCAGAATTGAAGGAGAAGGGAATGGTAAATTCGCAGCATGTAGTTCAAGGAAGGAAACCTTGTTTTGCATTCGCATGGAAGGCAAACTTTTCGACACAAAACAAGTAACTAATTGATGAGGTTTAATCATTCTGACTTTAACAAAAAACGGTCAGGGTGTGGCTAGTAGCGGGTAAATAAATCTTCTTACAGAAGCTTCAATCTTCAGTCCTTGGTAGGTTGTGTGTTATTGTTGTGTTGTTGTGATGGATGTTCTTTCTGTGCAATCTTGCAATGCTATGCTGGCGCCGGGTTTTTTCTCATCTCATTTTTTACTTTTTACTTTTTACTTTTTAGGGTTCTGCGCGTCGTCGTGCGCCAAAATGCAACCAATAAATACGAGTATGGAACTCAAATCAATCCAATACCAATTGAGTGCCCATAGCCATAGAAACACAAATGCATGCTGAGAACTAACACACAGTGCTGGACCTGAGACTGCATCGATAGGTCACAGGAGCGTGCCCTCATGTCTGCTGCACCACTACTAGATGATATTGATGCATCTTGTCTCGAACAATTCAAGACACTATTATGCAAAGAGACGGATGGATGCTACGAGGTTGACGATCTCTATAGTATCAAATCTGCTCAACAGAGAGTATTTATTTTGACCGTCGTTTCAAGAAAAGAATTGGCAAAAGTTAATGTATCACATCTTGGTGGAGTCCTTATCAAATCAATAAAAGAAGCCAACGGGCATCTTGTTCTTCGGATTTGGAAGGGTGCGTCCAGATGGTGGAATCTGAATGCAAATGTACAACAATCATGCCTTGATCTCGCATCGTCAGAGGTAATTGGGTATAAACTTGCACGAGAGGCTTTCAAACTTTATTATTCTAAGTGCTCAGCAAAGAATGATCAGGAAGGTATTTTCCGACACCAACGAATATGTATACCGCAAATGTTATATTTTCAGAGTAACAAGAGTGCATCTCAAAAACAACCAAAGAATCCATGGGCTATATTTTCATTTGTGAAAGAAATCAACATCATCACAAATGAGATGCCCATTTCTGAATCAGAACAAAATCTAAAGTTTTGCGACGAATTTATCGATAATATGGTCAAAATACGGAAAGAGTTTGGATTTGACGAACCCCATCCAAGGCATGGAAGAGTTTGTGTGGAAAATGCTCTGGAGTATGCAATGCATGTATTGGATACTGCTGTCCTACCAATGCAATCTATTTTCTTTTCATTCTTTTTGAAGGAGTCGAGAGGATCACCGATTGATCCTCACCTGGGGATAGAAGAAGATATATTCAATAAAATCCGGTCTGACACCAACAGTCTAAGCGGGCACAATGTCAGACGCACTGGACAACCAGTAAATTATTCTGATATGATTCTTTTGTATCAAGAACAAATAAGACGCATCCGAAAAGTCATTCAAGAAAATCAAACTGAAATGGCTTCGTTGGTTGAATATTTGGAGAATTGTATCCAAAGGTTGCTTTCAGAAGAGGAAATTGTGAAAGAATATCCGCTCGCACCTGTGCTTTGTCATATGGACCTACAGCCTCAAAATATGATACTCTGTCAAACCACAAAACTACCAACACCTACTATACCAATGATAGCTTCAATTTTGGATTGGGAAGAAAGTTGCTATGCTGATGCAAGATTTGAGATATTGCTCATGTGCCGTAAAGTCTTAGCAAACCGGGAACAGGCTGATAGTCTGTGGCATCACTATAGTGAACGAGTGAAAGCAACTGCTGGATTCTCAGTGGGCCCAATTGAACCATGGCTCAGATTGGAGTCAGTGCACACTCTTTTAACAATGTGCATGCAAGGGATGAACCTTCTTCAAGGAGGAAGAAACCCTTGGGAGGAAGAATCTGACCTTCTCAAAAAGATCGATCGGGAGTTATATAGGCTGAGAAATGATCTTGGGTGGGAAGCATAATGAAATGCTGACACATTAGAAGGGCACATATAGAAGTTAAACTAATTTTCAAATGCATGGAAGAACATTTAATTCGTAGACCTTGTTCCAACACGTTCGTGTAGTACACGTACATCGTACGACTAGTACTATTTTAAAACTCCGAATCCTCTCGAATGTCCCATCTCTGCTCCATTTGAACCTCCACCACGTTCTTCCACCTTGCTCGTTCCAAGAGTTCATTTTATCTTGATCTACTGGCTGGAATGGAAACGTGGTACTTGTACGTGGTGCACTAGTGGCAATTCTTTTGTGACGAACAAATAAGTTCAGCGTCCACTACAGTAGCCACAAGAATTAAAAGAAGTTCTCCTGCTGGGATTTTATGCCACATATTGCATATGTGATGTTATTTCAAACACAGTACACGTACGTTCTCCCTGCAGAAATTTTAATGACAGTAATGGGGCACTTTCTAGTAAAGTGCTACGAGACGACTTAAAACCCTCCTATTGGGACTGCTTTTATTCGCTTAGGTTTATATAGTTTAAATCAGTAATCTTTGTGGTATTATTATGAATATGTCCAAGCTATCGTGTATAAGAAGAAGGATGTTTTGTGGCGGTCGATAAAGTGTAGGGGGGCAGAGCATGCCTCATCAGCGTTCAAGCCAACAACTCTTTACACACTTCTACTTTCTACTACTGATGAATTGTACAAGAAGGGTTTGTACCTTCTTGTTGGAGATTCGGCTTATGAGGTGTTTGTTGATCGTTGGGAACCGTTACTTCAGACTAGATTAGCTCTATCAATCCATGTTGTACCAGCAGGAATTAGGTTTTCAAGAAAGTAAGATGAATGAATTTACCTGTGAAGGCCAAATTATTATAACTATGTACTTCTTGTTGGCAGTTTAAAGCCCGACAGGTGTTGTATTAAGAACAACCCGTCGTATTTCCTATTTGTTATCTATATACGCTCTTGAGAGTATACTTTACATTGTGAGCTCTTGACATGACAGCCAACAGTTCTTCCTGCCCTGTCATTCACTCTACTCCCGATGCGCCAGGGGGGTATCCCACGGGTTGCCCCACGATAGCACCCCCACACCCATATTAAATCATTATGACCCCGCCCAATGCCACCAATAATGACCTTTGTGGAAAGAAAAGACCGATCTTGAAGGAAACACAGAAAAACGCAACACCTTCATTTTGGTCTACCGGCATACCAGCAGTACTGTTGTTGCATGATAAAACAACATACCTGTTGCCCTGCTGTCAGTAAACTTGAGGAGAAGAGGCGTACCAGGAATCATTTTCCATATCAATGAGATTCTTCATCTTAATCCGAATTCTTATTGTGCTACTGCTAAGAATAGAATTCTGTCTCAGCTTTGAAAAGAGAGCATTCGTCACTGTTGTGACAATCGAAGATGATGTTGAACCTGCGATGGCGATGGGATCTTCACTTCGTGCTTTGACGCGAACGTCAGACTCGGTCCATAACTCTGAATACTCTATTGACTATATTTGTCTTGTTATTCGTAAAGAAGATGTGTCGAATCAGGACAAATCAGCAGATGGAGACAAAAGTATTGGCGTCAGTATACTCGGCATGAAGAAATTGGGGTTTGCTGGGTGGTCAACAAGACCTGTCTCTCATTCAATATCTAACATAAATTCGGACAGCGAAAATTGGGAAGATGTTGATTTTAATTTGGTATGGCTTTGGTCCCTTTCAGAGTATCATAAGGTTGCGTACATCGACAATGACATGCTTATTATTCAGGATATCAAAGAGTTATTTGAAAACGATGTTCACTTTGCGGCTGCTCCTCAAATATTGTCATCGCACAAATTTGATACGGGTTTACTAGTTATACGTCCAGATATGTCTACATTTACAGACATGTTGAGTAGGACTGTAAAAACTGGTGTCGAACCATCATGGGATTTCGAAGATTTTGCCAATGATTTCTTTTCTGACTGGTATGCAATGAGTCAAGACCACAGATTGTTGCCGATGTATAACGCGCCGTATTATTGGACTCAAAATGAAAGCTGGGTGAAATTCAGATCCGACATCAAAGTTATTCATTTTAGTGGGGAGGAGAAACCATGGTTGATTCTACGTGATCCAAATAGGTTTCAAGTATCGAAATACGGTGCTCCTTTGATTTATGTGTGGGCCATTTTACTATATTTTATTGCAAATCCTTTGGGTGATGGTTTGGAAGACGAGACTAGATATGTCATGAATGAGATTTTCGATGTGACCAAGACTTCGAAGAAGGTTTTTCAGTATATTGAAAAGATGAAGCGCGGTGGTACTCGTATGCGAATTGGTATACACGACAATGAAGAATTGTAACTATATGGATCCTGCATCATTCGCAATACGTGTTCAGAACTCTAAATGTTGCAATAAAGAGCTTATGTTCACATGTGTATACAAGTGTTTTTCAAAAGAATGATGAGAATATACTGCTGTCGTCATTCTCTTTATCACGGCCCTTCGATCGGGCGCTGTTCTGACTGCCCCCCTCGTTCTGCAATGACCGGACATTCAATCTTAGCCTTCCCCACAGCCCTTTCTGCTCAGATTTCAATGATGCATTACCGATTTTACGTTTCGCATGTACAAAGTTTTCAATTCCATTCTCGAGATCTTTAACGGCGTCTCGACTTATGTCATCAAAGGGATCCTCGGGTACCTCATCATCCTTTTGATTTTTAAGCCGAGTAATTTCTCTGCTCATTTGTTCAGCTGCCCGTCGCAATCCGTCTACACCTTCCAATGCTCCAGCGAAGGCTTCAAGCTCTCTTGATGATTTTTCCTGTTCGGCCGTTAATGTTGATTCAAGTTCGTCGCGTTCTCTCTTCGCTGTTTCAAGTTCGCTCCGAAGGGACTCGTTTAGGGATCTAAGTTGGATTACTTCTTTACTATCGATACCCTTGACAGACGGACTTGTACGTTGTTGCTGACTCCTCCCAAATATTTTACTCATTACACTTCTATCATCGTCATCCACGATTCTACTTTGGAAATGGCTCTGTGATTCAGTTAACATTGACATTGTAGTTGAGTCAAGCTGATCGCGCAAAATCGCAATTTCGCGACGAAGATCCCGGATTTCTTCGTCTTTCGCCATGATCGAGTCAATGAGCTTGCTTGTCTGGGTGTTAGTGACAGGTGCATTACTGCTTTGTCCAATACTTTTTGTGCTTGAGATTTCCTGGTTCAAGCGTTCCACTTCATCTTGAAGAGTGAGAATCTCTTGCGCTGATGTGGTTTTTGTTTCTTCCAACTGCAGCCTTGAAAGATTTGCGTCATTGTACTGAGAATCGGACTCTCTCGCTGGATTGGATTGAGGCGCTGCCTTCAGCTCTGCCTTGAGAGATGAAATGATTTCTTTGAGATTTACAATTTCAGTATCCTTGTCACCTTCTAATGAAAGCGTCGGTTCCTCCTCACTAGTTAGATCGGAGTCTTTAACTGATATTGCATTCATCTCATTGCTATTACTGTGTTCTAACCCTTGGATACGTTCAGGGATGGATTGGGCCACAGCTTTGAACTCAACGGGTTTCTTAACAAGCTTCTCGTCACTTAGCTTCTCTTTAATGGCTCTAAGCTGGTCATTGGCAGCCTTTGCGGAAATCAGATCTTCACGGAGCTTTGCCACCTCCTCAAGAAGTTTCTCTCTTTCAACTTCGATGGTTGACATTGCCTCTACTTGCTGTTCTTGCTCATGTGTCTTTTCTAGGAGTCTATCATTCTCGGCCTGGATTCTTGCTACCTCGATAGTCAATGTGTCGGTATTTTCTTGAAGAAGAGTGACTTCTGTTTGAGACTTTTGTAGTTCATTCCGTGCATTCTCAAGAGCGTCTTCCAATGTAGTTTTTTCTCTCTCAAGATTTCCTACTTGTGTGATACTTGAGTCAAGCTCAACGCGAAGTGTTTTCACTTCGTCAGAAAGAAGCTTATTCTTCTTGTCGATGATTTCTATTTGTTGCTCTTGAGTGCGAATACTTTCAGAGAGACTCTGCTTCTCTGTCTCCGCAGCGATTGACTGTACGGAAGATTCATCAGTTTTTGTTTTACCTGATACGATAGCTTGGCTTAGATCCAACACCTCCGACTTGGCTTCATCACGTTCCTTTCTGACCCTGCTGAGATTCTCTTCAGATAAACTGTTTTCTTTGCGGAGAGATACCAAATCTCCATTTACCAAACGATCGAGCTCTTCATGAAGCCTAGATTTCTCGCCACTGAGTTCGTCCCTTTCAACCCTGACTATAGACAAAGCTTTAATTTCATGATCTTGTTCATGTATGTTTCTTGAAAGCTTTTCATTCTCTTTCTTGCTCACAGCTAATGCGGTAGTGAACGATTTAGTAGCTTTCTGACTAGATTCTATTGCTTGTTTGAGGTGCATGGCTTCAATCTTCGACTGATTGAGGTCCTCAGTTGTACTTTCAAGAGATCGTTTTAATGACTCTCTTTCGTTTCGAAGTGTGATTAAATCTCCGTTGACAATGCCGACTTCTTGACGAATATTAGCCATTTCTAGAATGAGCTCTTCCTTCTCTACTTTGATCTCTTCCATGGTCTTGATTTGTTGTCGTTGCTCAGAGACCTTTTCTACCAACTCCTCCTTACCAGCCTTGACTGAGGCCAACTCACTGGCAGAAGAGGCGGCGGATTGTTTGATATGTGAAACCTCTTCAGTCAAAGAATCTAGTTCATTCTTTGTGCTTGAGAATACCTTTTGCAACGAAGCATTTTCGTCACGAAGAGACTCGATGTCTACGTTGATTTTTTCTTCATTCTCCAACAGTTCAGCATTACTAGATAGAGCCAGTTTCAATTCTTCCTTCAATATTTCAATGTCATTGCGACATTGAACTGTCTCCTTCTCCTTTAATTGATAGAGTTCTTCTAGTTGTGATATCTGAGCCCGCATTCCTTTCTCTTGGACAGAATATTGTTGTTGCAAGCCTTTTCTCAATCCAGTCTCAGCTTCTGTTGCTCTGATTTCTCCTTCACTGATAGAGTCTTGGGCCTCTTTCAACTCTCGTTGTAAATCAGCCACTTTTGATTCACAAGCTTTCAGCTCCTTCTCCATATTATCATCATTCAATGAAGCATTAGCTTCGACGAGCTTTGCCAATGTGTCTGCGAGTTTTTTTTCAAGCGTCTTGTTTTCCTCACGAAATTGATCACGCTCTTGAACAGTATTGCGAAGATCACGGGCAGCTTTCTTCACAATTTTTGATTTTGTCCTTGCTTTCGCGCTTCGCATGGCACATTGTATCGTAATAGCAGCAAACCTCATGTCTGTGTAGCTATTCTTGACCTGGAACATCTTCCAAGTCTTCTGAATCACAGTAGCTTTATGTTCCCTCTTCATTGCTTGGTAACGTTTGCGACCAACATTTCCCCGATGAAGCGATTGTAAAACCTTGCAAAAAAACAGAACACTCAAATACCTTTGTCTAGCAGAAACCTTCCGGATTGCGGTTTGAATCATGATGGCATTGAAATTGCGTCTTCTCTCATTCACAACTCTACACGCCGTAACTTTGCGGATGAAGCACTGCAAAGTGATCGACGCCCTCTTCGACAGAGCAAAGCGTTCGTGTGCGATACATCGACGGGTAAATGCCTGAAGACTGATCGCAGCATCTCTCATCTCAAGATTTCGCAAGCGCTCGATAGTTTCAAAAGCGCTCCTACGAAGAAAGACCTTCGTCTTGCCCACTTGAATTCCAATTGCGACGAGATCAGGCTCCATCCTCTCTGTTTCGTCACTTTCACGTCCCTTGCTAGAAATTCTATTGATTTTCTCTGCAATTGCTTCAACCAACACTTCTACTGGCTTTCGGCGGCGACTAGTTCCATTTTCTTTCATTGAGGCTTTTTGCCCTAGAAGACAGTAGCGGGACACAAAACGAGTATGAGAATATCTTTGTGGGTAACCCAAACGAGAAACCCTCACAGCCTCTACAACTCCAGCACAACGGAGTTGATCTGCAACAATAAGTGGATCAAAATTGTCAGGTACAAGTTCATCGTTTGGTTTCAGGCACCTCACGTAATGAGGAGTGGTCAGGTCGATCTTTTGCCTCAACTCCTGAAGCTGGCGGGTGAATTGCCCTCCTACAGTGGTCGATTTTGCTTTCGACCTAACCATGTTTTTTTTCTTTGGGTCTTTGGACGATAATACGGGACCACTTATAATCTCTGCCAGACCTCTCAAGAACTTATTGGACGAAGACAGCAGTAGCTCGGCAGCTTCTCTCGGAAGTTCATCTCTATTTTTCTCCACAAAACCCTCACTACTGTATTCAACTATACCTGCGTAATGAATGATGGCGAATTTGCTTGCACCAACTTGTCTGTAATCAGCTTGAAAACGCTTCTGCCTTGATACCTTCTGATATAGATCATTGATGAACGTTTTGTCGGTAGTTCCTGGAGCTCTGCATTGGTCATCGAGAATGCTAAGGATGCCAGCCCCCTTTTTCGATATCAACGTCAATACGTCATTGTTATCAGGGAAAGAGACATACGACCATTTTATTCCTTCTCGTTCATACTCTTCTTGCTCATTTTTCAGGACAAATATGTTGAACTGCTGCTGAAGAGTTTCGTTACAGTAGTTGATACAGAGTTGTTCGAATGAGTTTGTTTCGAAAGACTCAAACCCAAAGATATCCAAAACGCCTATAGAAGCAGCTGCTGCGCTCCCCCCCTTGTCTCCCTTGTTCTTGGAATGGAAAATGGCAATGGACTCATTTACTCTCTTGACAATATACGTGAATAAGGCTCCATACACGGTTTTGATGAGGGCTAAGAGACCCTTCAAAGCCTTCTCCTGGGACAAACTTCTCAAATGAGTTTCACGGCCAGCCGTGATGGAGAAATAACAGAGCGCTCTATTGAGGCCCTCTGCAGTGAGACCCATGAGCGAAAGAAATGCTTCAAGATGTCCGTTTTCACGGTCGATCTCACTTTCATCCGCTGTAATGCTGTTAAAGGATAAATTGGAGGAGTGCAAAAGTGCACAAGCAATGGTCATAATGCCTTTCTGCTCCTCCGAGGAGAACCCCATAGTATCCATTGCAACAAGGAGGTCTTGATAGGTTTCATAATCGCTAACGCCGTCTCTTCGATCATACGTTCCGGATTGATTCGTCATAAGGAAGTCATCAATGCCATAATCTGAAAGAAAGTACTGATCCAACTCCTCGTCAGAAAGACCTTCCATCATCTCGTAGAAAATGTGATAGTTTCTCTCTCCTTCCATTTGGCTTACGAGCCTCACCTTTTCCAACAAGTAAGTCTCAACGCACGCACCGGCCAAATGCCCCTTATCTGTGAATTGGATTTCAATGAATTTTCCAAAGCGGCTCGAGTTATCATTTCGGATAGTTCTAGCATTTCCAAAGGATTCCAAAATTGGGTTTGACTGCAAGACCTGCTGCTCCATATCAACTTTTTGACCACCCTCCTTCCCAGCAGTAGAAGTGGACAATGCACGCCTTTTGGATAATGTTGCCAGATACTGCATAATAAATTTGGTAGTGACAGTTTTCCCAGCTCCACTCTCACCTGAAACTAGAATGGATTGATTGCAGGAAGAAGATACAGGAGAAGCTGAAGGCGACGCAGGAGGCGCCCTCCTCCTTCTCCCCCCACTCGAAGTTTCACTCTTTATTTCTTCAAGCTTCCCCATCATTTTCCGAAAGGAATCATCCGCAAGACTGTACACATGTGGTGATAAATTGTCATCTGAATCGTCTACCGGCGAAGGCGAAGCCTTCCTTTGTGCTCTGCCATCACCAGACAAGCTCGGACTCACGTTTGTCACCCCTAACATGCGTCTCTCCCCTCGCTCCCAATATTTCTTCATGGTAATTTCACTATACAACTGTTTGCAATTCTTGAATGGATTCATCGCAATAAGAATTGGGCCGGTGGAAGTATAAATTTTGTTCATCGCATATCGTTTCCTTAAGCAATAGAGCACAGACGCTTCGTGCAAATGCGTAAGAATGATCAGATCGTCTGGATATTTGTCATTCTTTGCATCATCTTCGTCGGATGCATAATAGTCATCATGTACAGAAGAGACGTCATCGCCATGATCTAAAGCTTGATCATTGCCATAGACATTATCCATTACGACATCGCCATTTTGGAAACTGCTCCCTTTCAGCACCACTTCTTTGCGATTATACGCACTTTCACCATCTTGAATTAAAACTGTAATCTCTTCTTCTGCAGTATATTCTAATTTTTCTTCCGCATCTGAACGAACTTCCTCGTTGTCGTGGACGATGCGTCCCCGGGACCATCCCCAGTGATGGGGTGTGTCATCGATAGCAGCACCAGGGATCGTTCTCTGGGTGGATGATTTTACTTTGCCATAGATGGCAATGTCAAGGGTTGACGTTCGGACCCAGATCCGATCGGTTTCGGCCATGTGTGTCGGATGGATGATTTGCAATAGTACGTGTAGATGTATTTTTTCTTGTAAAAGCTTCTGTGTTGCAGGGTATAGAATTTTTGATTTAAAGAGCTGCGTAGATTAGATGTTCCTCTTGTTTCTACTGTAGCAGTATTGCCTCAAATATTTCGTTTCTTCATCCGTTTCAAAAGAGGAAGATGTCATCTGGTATAAGTAGAAATGACAATAATGTAGAAGTCATTCCATTTGGAATAATGACTTCGTTTCATTCACGGTTCGGAGGGATCAAATTTTGCGCGGGAGAGCGGACGAGGACGTGACGTCACGAACGATTGTTTAGAAAGAGATGAGAAGAGATGGGAGAATAATTTCAAATTATACTCACATTTGGGACAAACTGCAAACGATGGCAACTCAAAATGGCAACTGGCAACTGGCAACTACACGAGGGGAAGTTCACAATGGGCATGACATACTGTACAACTTCCAATTCCAAATAACCAGGCCGCTACATTCTTCCCCACAAACTGCACAATGACCTCACGCAGCATTGGAGATAAAGTCACTGACAGCGGCGGTAGAAGTGAAACTTCTTCCGCCCTCATGAACCAGCCAATTGTCATGGACGTCGGTACTTCCACCACGAAAGCGGGTTTTGCCGGAGGTGCCAAGCCCAAGGTGCGTCAATGCAGAATACCTATAACCTATGATACGGTAGTCTGATTTCCTCTGTGGTTATACTGTACTGGAGTTTCTGGTTGATTTCGATGTTTCATATCAAGTTCAAAGTGTCATGTATAATTTGTATCATATCCTTATTGCATTACGACCTGCTATCCGTATCACGTCATTGCTGCACGTCACGTCGTCACAAAGCTCTCAATCCCTACAGTACTCGTACATTATATATATTGAATGCAAACTTGTCAAATTTTCTTCCATCAATGTTTATCTAAATTGAATATTTTTATACAACAGGTCATTATCGGCACAAAAGTAGGTAGAGCGAAACACATGCGCATCATGCCCGGTGGAGCCCTCGAACAGGAAATGCAAG
>Ga0115005_10000257_pt1 | contig 40688 bp, 40 predicted proteins | sample ArcOceMetagenome_FD_87163 | JGI IMG/M metagenome (GOLD analysis project Ga0115005, IMG submission 87163) | Marine eukaryotic phytoplankton communities from Arctic Ocean - Arctic Ocean - Greenland ARC118M Metagenome | ecosystem: Environmental > Aquatic > Marine > Oceanic | place: Arctic Ocean... | reverse complement strand
TATGAGAAATGCAATCTCTAATCCATTCTACGTGTTGTTCTATTGCCATAGGCATATTTGTAAGAACAGAAGGGCTTCCAGGTCCTGTTATGGTAAATAAGTTTGGAAATCCTGCAATTTGAAGACCAAGATATGTCTTGGGACCTTCTTTCCAATAATCACTTAGTTTTAGATTATCTTTTCCAGTAATATTCAAATTTAACAGTGGCCCTGTCATAGCATCATAACCTGTTGCAAAAACTATTATATCTAAATCAAAATGATTTTGATTAGTTTTAATACCTTTTTCATCTATATGTTTTATAGGGTCAGCACGTAAATCAACTAGATTGATATTATCTCTATTAAAGGCTTCAAAATAATGACTATCAATTGGTGGTCGTTTGCCAGCATATGGATGATCAATATCTGACAAAATATCTGCAAATTTTTTATTCAAAACAGTTTTGCGAATTTTTTGTTTTATAAATTCTGCAGCGGTGTTATTTGCATCTAAATTTGTTACAAGATCTTGAAATGTAGCACGAAACTGTAATCCACCTTTTTCCCAAGCCTTTTCATAAATCTCATTTCTCTCATCTTCATTAACATCAGATACTAATCTTTCTGATATATCAAAAGGATGTCCATTAGGTGTTCTTTTCAAAAACTCTCTATAATTTTTATAATCAGCTTTTACATGTTCTTTAAAATCATCGTTTAATGGTTGATTTCTTGCTGGGACACTGTAATTTGCAGTTCTTTGAAATACAGTTAAATGTTTTGCATTAGCGGCAATTACTGGAACAGCTTGTATTCCTGTAGACCCAGTTCCAATTTGCCCAACTTTTTTATTAGTGAAAGAAACATCATTTTTAGGCCAATTTCCTGTATGATAATATTTACCTTCAAAGGTATTTAATCCTTTGATGTTAGGAATATTAGCGTTTGACAAACATCCGACTGCTGAAATTAAGTATTTAGCTTTAAACTGATTTCCATTTTCAGTTATTAGACTCCAATTATTTTCACTTTCATTAAAAGTAGAGCTAGTAACTTTATTGTTAAACAAAATATCCTTTTTAAGATCAAATTTTTTGGCTACAAAATTAATATATTCTCTAATTTCAGCATGACCAGGGTATCGTTCTGTCCATGACCATTCTTTTAATAACTCATCAGAAAAATAATATGAGTAAGCATGGCTCTCTGTATCACATCTTGCTCCCGGATACCTGTTCCAATACCAAGTGCCACCAACATCATCACCAGTTTCAAGTATTAAACATTTAAGACCAAGTTGATCTCTGAGGCATATTAATTGATATAACCCAGCGAACCCAGCTCCTACTATAATAGCGTCATAAGTATTATTATTTGAAATATCATTAATCATGTTATTTACCTCAATTAATTATTTAATAAGTTAAATGAAAATAATACAAACGGTCAAGATACTTATAAAAAAATATATATATTTTTTTACATCTATATTAATAATATTTGTAATTTTAGTTTAAAAGGATTTTAAAATGGACCCAGTTACTCAAGGAGCATTTGGAGCAATTTTTGCTCAAACTGTTTCTAAAAGAAAAAAGTATCTAGCTGGTGCTTTATTGGGTTGTTTAGCTGGAATGTCAGCTGATTTAGATATTCTAATAAGATCTAGTTCTGATCCTTTGCTACGCCTTGAGTTTCATAGACAATTTACTCACTCTTTAATATTTATTCCATTTGGTGCATTAATAGTGGCTATTTGTACACGATTTATGTTTAAAAAATATTTAGATTGGAAAGACACTTTAATCATGTGTTTTTTTGGTTATGCAACTCACGGGCTATTGGATACATGCACTAGTTATGGAACACAGTTATTTTGGCCTTTTTCAGATCAAAGAGTTGCCTGGAATAATATTTCTATTATTGATCCATTATTAACTATTCCAATTATTGTTTTTATCATTTTAACAATCTTGAAAAGAAAAAAATGGATTGCTCTTATTGGTGTAAGTTATATTTTTTTATACTTAGGTTTCGGTTTATTTCAATCTTATAGAGCTGAAGAAGCTGGCAGACTTATAGCTAAAGAACGAGGGCACGAAATTAATACCATAACGGTTAAACCAAGTTTTGGAAATTTAATTTTATGGAAAGTTATATACGAAAATAATAATTTTTATTATGTAGATGCAGTTAGATTATTAGCTGACAAAGAATACTGTATCGGTACAAAAATTAAAAAACTTAATGTTTTATCTGACTTTCCTAAACTTAATAAAAACAGTCAACAATATACGGATATAAATAGATTTAATTGGTTTTCTCAGGGTTATCTTGGAATAGGGAGAAATAAAAATATTATTACTGATGTTAGATATTCTGCAGTACCAAATGAAGTTAATGGATTATGGGGAATAGAAATAGATTTATTAAAAAATAATAATGAACATGTTGATTGGGTTGTTAATAGAAGAAATTTTGGTGCACAATGGGATAAGTTTACAGGCTTACTTTTAGGAGAAAATTGTAGAAAAACTGTTAATTAAATTTAATTTTATCTATCAATTTCAAGCTATCAAAATCAAAGATATTATTAATAAAGTGCTTTAGATTATTTATTTCATTTAACTGAATATTTCCAAACTTTAGGTTATCTTCAAATTTACGTTCAACTTCATCTTTAAATAAAGGTGCTTTTCTTCCACCTCGTAAACAATTTTGAGACGCAGAATATTGTCTTCCATCTTTAGTAAAAATTTTAATATCGCCTGTATAGTTTTTTGGGTATTCATCATTAGGATTTATTTCATAAGATATTTTTGATGATAAGTGCTTCACTTTTTGATCGCTTAGGCGTTCGTTTGTAAATTGTTTTAGTCCTGCTTGGCCATCAATTAAACCTACAGCTATACAATATGGAACAGAAAACTTTGCCCCATAAGGAGAAGAAGGACTTTGTTTTTCTGAAAGTGGTTCCCATAATCTATGGACTGTTCCTTCTCCAACTTGAGCTACTATTCTATCTATTTGATCAATGTCACTAATTTCTTTTTTAAGTTTTATTGCGCAATCAATGAAGGGTTGTGCCATAGTTCCACATGCATAAGGCTTAATTGCTAGATTTTCACACTCCCATCTATTACCTAGTTCATTTATAACGAATGAAAAATCAGGTTTTATATTAGTTTTAGCAAAAGTATTAAAAACGCCATGAGTTCCTTCGAAAACAGTTCTTGGTCCAATAAAGCCCGACTTTCCAATATTTGCAGATTGCCAGCCGCAACCAGCTGCCCACCCTGGATGAAGGCGCTTTGTAGAAGTCCCTTCAGCTAAATATTCTATAATACCAGAAGCCATACTTCCAACAATTCCAAGAGCAGAAGTTATTTGTTCTTTCTTGCATCCTAGACTAGTTGAAATACCTATAGATGCTCCAAATGCTCCAAATATTGCAGTTGGATGAAAGCCTTGTCTGTGAACTGCCGTTGGAGCAACAAGAGCAAGTCTACAAATAAGTTCAGAGCCTATTGCCAAGCCTTTAAGAAATTCTTTTCCAGATAGATTTTTTGCTTCAGCAACGGCAAGCATTGCTGGAACCATTACTGCCCCTACATGAACAGGAGTGCCTTCAAATGTATCATCAAAATCTTCTCCATGAACGGCTGTTCCATTTATAATTGCGGCGTTAAATGCATTAACTTTTCGATTATGACCAATTAAGTTACAATTTCCATTTTCATTTAATGCATCTAATAAGCTTTTTATATAATCTTCATTTTTAGCAGAGATCATTAAGCCAATAGAATCCATAACAATAATATTTAACTTTTCTATTACTGTCTTGGGAATGTCTTCTATTTTTAAATCATAAGCCCATGAAGAGTAGGCTTCAGCTATAGTAGAGTTTTTGTTTTTGTTATGCATATTGTTATCTTATAACAAATTATTTTTTAAGAAAAAGTTTTACCCAAAATGGAGAAGACAAGCTTAGAAAAGTTAAAGTAAAAAATAATAATACTACAGGACTTTCAAGAAGAGCAAAAAAGTTATTGTCATGTATTATCATAGATTGTGAAAAACTTTCTTCTACTAATTTTCCTAAAATTAAACCCATAACTAATGGAGCTGCAGAAAACCCATTCCTATCCATAAAGTATCCTAGTAAACCAGCTATAAGCATAACCCAAACATCAAACATTGAAGATGCAAATGAATATGATCCAATCATTGAAAAAATAAATACAGCAGGCCATAATAATTTTTTTGGAATAAAAGAGACTAAAGAAAAAAACTTAGCTCCAACAAGCCCTATAAATAGAAATCCAATATTAGCTATTAACATTGCCCCAAAAATAGCATAAACAAATTCAGGTGTTTCACTAATAAGATAAGGTCCTGGCCTAAAGCCATGCATAATTAATGCTGCTAATATTAGTGCAGTTGATCCACTACCAGGAATTCCTAGTGCTAGAGTAGGAACCATAGCTCCACCTGCAGCCGCATTATTAGCTGCTTCTGGTCCCACAATTCCTTCTGGAGCACCTTTGCCAAATTGTTCTTTATTATTAGACCATCTTCTTGCTTCGTTATATCCAATAATTGCAGCTACTGTTGACCCTTCAGCAGGAAGAATGCCAATAAAAGTTCCAATTCCAGATGATCTTAATATTGTGTATTTAAGTTTCTTTAATTCTGCCCAAGTAGGTAATTTAAGTGCTTTAGCGTGTATTCTGTCTACAACATTATTTAGCTTCTCAGATTGCTTAAATAACTCACTAACTGCAAATAGTCCTATTAAAACAGGAACAAAATGAATGCCTTCTTCAAATTCAGGGACGTTGAAAGTAAAACGTTCTACACCTGTTGTTAAGTGTATTCCAATTGTTCCTATCAAGACACCCACAAGTCCGGATATAAGATTTCTAATAGATGATTTTCCACTCATAGAAGCAAGCATTGAAAGGGCAAATACGGCAAGCGCAAAATATTCAGCAGGACCAAACTCTAGTGCAAGAGATGCTAACAAAGGTGCAGCAAATATGAATATAATTAAACTAAATACCCCTCCTATTACACTTGATACTGTTGCTAAGCCTAAGGCTCTTCCAGGCTCACCATTCTTGGCCATTGGGTATCCATCAAGAGCAGTTGCAACTGATGGAGGGGCTCCAGGCGCATTAATTAAAATTGCAGTTATAGAGCCTCCAAAGGTTCCAGCACAATATAAAGCCGCCATCATTGAAATAGCTGCTACTGGATCTAAGGAAATAGTAAATGGAATTAATAAAGCAATCGCCATTGGAGAACTTAGTCCAGGTAAGGCTCCAACTAATACTCCAATTAATACACCAGCTAGTATTAAAATAATATTTTCAAATTCTAATAGTAATCCTAATCCTTTGACGACATCTTCCACGTTTATATCCTATCAATTTAAAATAAATTTAAGAAGCCCAGGTTCAAAATGAACACCTAGGACAATATTAAATAAAAGAACAACAAATAAAGGGAACCCAATGATATAAGGTATTAATACTTTTAATCTTCTTTCACCCCAATATAATGGAAGAGAAATGCTAATAGCTATAATTGCTAAGGTAGCTCCTAAAAGCTGAGAAGAAGCGACTATTATTGATAATATTATCATTGTTCCTATTGTAGTTTTTTGAACAGGTTTTTCTCTTCCAGAATCAATGCTTTCAGAATCTTTTTTTAGAAATAAATGTTCAAATGGTATAATTAATATCATACCTAATATAATTAAAAGTAATATTTGAGGAAACATTTCTGGAGGAATATTATTAGAAAAAAGAGCAGGAACTTTTTCAAATTTAGTAGTCTCAAACCATAAGTAAGCAATGGCAGCTATTACAATGGCAGCTATTATAGTATCTTTTTTATTAAATAATGCACCCAGATTACTGGATGCATTTTTATTATTTTTTATCATTATTAAAGCCTATGGAACAATTAAAATATATTACTTAACTAAACCAAGTTCTTTAAGTGCAGAAGCAGCAATTTTATACTCTGCTTTAAGATGTTTATCCCATATTTTAGTTCCAGCAACGCTGCTTTCAACAGTTAAACCTGCTCCTGAAAGGTAGCTTGAAAAAACATCATGCTTCATTGCCTTAACCATGGCTTTTGAAATTTGATCTATAATAGGTTGTGGAGTAGAAGCTAAAACAGCATATCCTCTAGTTGTAGAACATTTAGCTTTAATTCCTTTTTCATATGTAGATGGAACGTTAGGATAATCCTTAAGTCTGTTTTCTGCCATTACTGCAAGAGCTCTAAAACTTCCATCGGCAACTTGGTTTGCAGCTTCACTAACGTTAGGTAAAGTTGCGTCAATTTTGCCCGCCATTAAAGCTTGAACCATTTGTGCACCAGATCCAAAAGGTACTACCTTAAATTTAATACCAGCTTCTTTAGCAAATTGAGCTAACCCAATATGTTCGGTTCCACCAATTTGAGCTACACCCCAATTTAAAGCGCCTTTTTTAGATGCTGATACTAAATCTTCAAGAGTTTTATAATTACTTTTTCCTGAAACCGCTATAAATGTTGGATCATCCATGGCTCTTGCTACACCAACAATATCATCTATTTTCATTTTAGACTTACCTCTAGCCATCGTGTATAGATGAGATTGAGTAAGAGCCATAATAGTATACCCATCAGCAGGTTTGGACAAAACATAATTCTGAGCTTTAGCGCCAGAACCACCTCTTTTAGCAACTATAGATATATCAGTTCCAAGGTTTCTTCTAGTTCTAATTGAAACCATTCTTGCTGTTGTATCTGTGCCTCCACCATATTTTGCATGAATTACTAATTCAATAGGTTTGCTTGGGTATTTATCAGCGTTGGCTGAAGATATAAGCCCAAACGCACCTAACCCAGTTAAAGTTATAAGACTTAAGCTAGTTTTAATTACTTTTCTTCTAAATGAATTATTTCCTTTTATCACTGAACTCTCCCCATTTTAAGTGAAATTATAATATAGTTTTGCATTTCATATACATGCTATGCAACAAATCTTTCAAAAAATTAGTGAATGTATTAACTATTATAAACAAAGCTAAATAGCAATCTTAATATCCCCTTTCAACTGGGTTCTATGCATTACCCTTCTGGTGCTCGGATCGAAAGCATCTCTTTTGTGTAATACATTTAGATTCTTCCACATTAATAAATCTCCAACTTTCCATTTTTGTGTCCATGTAAACTTTACTTGAGTTGCATGTTGCCAAATCTCATCAAGTAATTTTTCACTTTCGATGACTTCCATTCCTATTATATAGGCGTGAGGCCTTCTTCCAAGAAAGAGCATTTTTTTATTAGTTTGCGGATCTCTTATAACTAATGGATGTCTTGCTCCAGGAGTTTGAGAAGGATTATTAGTTTCATTATATCCTTTTCTTAACATCCCAGCGCTATTATGAGCTGAGTCGTGTATTAGCGTTTTATCGTTTATTTTATTTTTTAATCTTTCAGACAATTGGTTATATGCATAAGTCATATTTGCAAAATGAGTATTACCTTGATTTTCAGGAACTTCAAGTGCGTATAAAATGCCTGCTTTAGGAGGAATTTCATTATATGTCATATCTGCATGCCATACAGCTTCTCCATCTCCTAAATTCCCAATTGGAATTCCAGTGTTATTTTTTACATTTGAAATAACATTTATTTCAGGAAAATCTGGTAAGAAAGTTATTCCATATGGATTTGGGCCGGGAGGATCAAGCTCGCCAAAATTTTTACTGAAATTTATAAGATCATTATCATCCAGTTTTTGATTTTTGAATACAAGAACTAATCTTTCGTCCCATGAATGATTAATGAATTTTATTTGTGTTTCAGTTAAAGGCTTTTTTAAATCAATACCTTCTATTTCTCCCCCCAGGGAATTGGAGCTATTAATTAAATTCATATCTTGATCTCCTTTAAATTGTATTTTCAATTACTTCATTAAATATAGTGTATTTTTTAAGTTTATCTTTGTCTATTTCCGGAATCCAGTTTTCTTCAATAATTAGAAATCCTTTTTCGAATTTTAGAGGAGTTTTTAAAATTCTTGCTTCTGGTTTTACTTTTAAAAAACCATTATATTCTCCGGCATTGTCAATTAAATCATTTGCTATCTTTGCTTCCATCCAACAGTTAATTTCTGATCCTAGTCCATCACCTAATACAATTTTTAGTCCTAGACTATGAGCATATTTGATAGAATCATATAAATTTTGGATGGACGTAAATCTTTTTAATTTTAATTTACATAGGCCAACGCCAGGTATTTGAGAAGCTCTTTTTATGTCTTTTAAGTCACATATTGGTTCATCTAACATAATTGGAACTTTAGAAATTTTAGCGACCGCTGCATTAGCTTCCCAGTCCTCAGAATGGCAAGGTTGTTCAAAAAGTTCAATATAATTAGGTTCTAGTTCTCTAACAAAGTTACACCCATCAATCTTAGTATATCCTCTATTTGCATCTATTCTTAAAGTTGCACGTCCATTTAAATGCGTTTGAATACGATTAATTTTTTTAAGATCTGCTTTTACATCTTTACCTACTTTAACTTTTATTGTGTTAAAGCCATTGTCAATAAGTTGGTCAAGTTCATCTTTTATCTCAAACTCTTTTTCAGCGTTAAAGGCCGTTAATAACTTTAATTTAACTGTTCCTTTATTCTCTAGGATTTTGTTGCTTTCCATCATTTCAATAGATGTGATCATAGCACTTGCGGCAACTTTACTAAAATGAGAAAGAGACGAGATGATTTGTTTTGCTTCATTAAGAGGTTTTTTAATAATTAATTTGGCAAGTATTCTTGCAAATGTCCAACCACCATCGCGGGTTTCGTTACTTGAACCAGGAGAAATATGTTGTTCTCCCCAACCTTCTTTTCCATTATTATCAATCATACGAATGATAATAGGTTCAAAAGAATGAAAAGTATTATATGACAATTTATAAGGTTTAATTAAGGGAACATCTAGTCTAAACAAATGAACACTTATTATATAGTTGTCGTTAATTTTCATTGTTTTTTCCTTGATATATATCAACAAAGTATATGGCATAAATTAAAAAATTAAGTATATATTATAAAATAATTTTAATTTTTAAAAATATATATGAATTAGGAGAATGCACAAATGACAGTTTATAGTATCGGCGATAAGACACCAACTTTACCAGCAGAAGATAATTACTGGATAGCACCTGGAGCTCATGTAATGGGACAAGTAGTGCTAGGAGATAATGTTGGGATATGGTTTGGATCTGTTTTAAGAGGCGATAATGATGTTATAGCAATAGGTGATGAAACTAATATTCAAGAAAACACCATTATTCATGCTGATCCTGGTTGTCCAGTTACAATTGGCAACAACTGTACCATTGGTCATAACGCTATAATTCATGGCTGTACTATAGGAAATAATACTCTTATTGGTATGGGAGCAACTATATTAAATAATGCAAAAATTGGAAATAATTGTTTGGTTGGTGCTGGAGCCTTGGTTACTGAAAATAAAGAGTTTCCTGATGGTTCTTTAATAGTTGGTTCACCTGCTAAAGCTGTAAAAGAATTAGACGAGAAGACGATTGCGAATTTAACAAGGTCTTCTAAGCATTATGTAGAAAACTTTAAAAAGTTTTCAAAAGAGCTGAAGAAAATTAAATAATTTCCTTGTTTTTAAAGCTATGAATTTCATCTTCTGAGTAACCAACACTTTTTAGAATTTCTTCATTGTGCTCTCCAAGTTTTGGAGCTGTTTTAATTACGGAAGGTGTTTCAGAAAATTTCCATGGAGTGCCATGAATTTTTAAGGTTTTGTCAATTTCAGGATAATACTTTTCTGATACATAATTATTATCAACAATATTAGGTTCGTTTGATGCCTCTAACATAGTATTTACATGTGTTGAAATAATATCTGCTTCTCTTAAAATATTTATCCAATGTTCTCTTGTGTTTTTTGCAAAAAGGCTAGCAAGAGATGAAAGAATTTGATTTTTTTTATCTTCAGAATCAAATGCTATTCCTAAATCATTAAGATTTTTTTCTTTCATAGTTTTATAAAACCCTAGAGCTTCTAAAGCAGGTTTCCAGTCTTTATGATCTACTTGCATAGCTAAAGGTTTGTTTTCAACATCATTAAAACAAGCCGCAATACCTGGTTTTTCTCTTGTTCCATTAATTCTGGCACCTGTTATTGGTGGTTTATTTTTCCACATTGCTGTTGTCATGGTCCAGCCCATTAGCCTAAAAGCGCTACCTACAAGAGAAGTTTCAACTTTCTGTCCTATACCTGTGGTCCGAGCATGAATTAGTGCAGCAAGAACACCTCCAAATGTTAAAATTGCACATGTTTCATCTGCAACGGAAGCTACACCCGTACGTAAATTTTGATCAGGTATTGAAAATGCTTCTGTTACTCCAGCTAAGGCTTGCCCAACAGCGTCAGTTCCAGGTAAGTCAGCGTCAGGACCATCTGGGCCATAAGCTGAAACTGACCCATAAACTATTGCAGGATTTATTTTTTTTAATTCTTCATATCCGAAACCTAATTTTTTTGCGACCCTTGGTCTAAAGTTTTGACCAAATATTTCTGCTTCTTTTACTAATCTATGTAATATAGATTTTCCTTCATCTGACTTCAAATTTAAAGTTAGACTTTTAACGCCTCTATTGTTTGTTTCAAAAAAAGAACTAAATGATCCTATGATTTCACCTGCATATCGACTGCTATCGCCTCCACTAGGTGTTTCAATTTTAATTACTTGGGCTCCAAGATCAGCCATAAACATGTAAGGAACAGTTCCAGCTTGAGCTGTTGAACAGGTTACAACTTTTATACCAGATAAAGGTCCATTATTATTTTTCATTTTGAAATCCTTTTAAATTTAAAAAAATTATAAAAATTATTTTAACTTAGGCATATTATGTCTATCTTCTGGATTAATCCAGCCCTTGAAATTTGGTTTTCTTTTTTCTGCAAATGCACGTCTACTTTCCATTCTGTCTTCGGTATCGCCATGTAAATGAAGTTTCTCTGCCAGGTCACCAATATTTGGACTAATTTTAGGAGCCATATGTTTCATCATGTACAATGTGTTCACTCTAGCAGCTGGTGGAAGTGTTAATAAATGTTCCGCCATTGAATTAGCTTCACTCATTAAATCTTTCGCTTCAACAAGACGATTGATAAACCCAACTTGATGCATTCTTTCTGCACTTATTCTATATCCAAAAGCCATTTCTGTAGCAATAGGATGTGGAAGGTTTCCATAATGGCCATGGTTATAACCTCCAAGAAGCCAACGTTTTGCTTCTGACATTTCAAATATTGCTTCTTTGACAGCTATTCTAAGATCTGTTCTTTCAACTAACATAAATCCACCGCCCATGGCAAAACCATTTACGGCTGCTATAACTGGTTTTTCCAGAATTCCAGTTTGAAAGGGGTCAACTAAATTTTCTTCAACAAATTCTTTTGGGGAGCCTGGAATACCTCTATCAAGTGACTCTTTCATATCTTCGCCAGCACAAAATCCTCTACCAGTACCTGTAAGGATAGCTACCTCAAGATCTTTGTCTTCATGAAAACGATTAAATGCATCTGCCATTCCATCTCGAATTACTGTACTTAATGCATTCAATCTTTCAGGGCGGTTCAATCGTATAGTTATAATTTGCCCATTAATTTCAGTTTCAACAAAACTCATTTTTTAACTCCCAGATAAAACTTTAACTTGTTATCTAATATTATATACTAAAAACTGTTGCAAGTCATAGAGATTAAATCATAATTACAATAAAGTCATTATGAGTTTTTGATGTATTTAAAGGATTAAGATATGAAAACTAAAGCCGCTGTTGCAGTAGAAGCTGGAAAGCCACTTGAAATTATGGATGTTGATCTTGAAGGCCCTCGTGCAGGAGAGGTTTTAGTGGAAATAAAGGCAACCGGTATCTGTCATACTGATCAGTTTACTTTATCTGGAGATGATCCAGAAGGGATGTTTCCTGCCATTTTAGGTCATGAAGGGGCAGGAATAGTTAAAGAAATTGGTAAGGGGGTCACTTCTCTAAAAGAAGGGGATCACGTGATACCTTTGTATACTCCTGAATGTAGAGAATGTGAATATTGTTTACATCCCAAGACAAATTTATGTCAGGCAATAAGGACTACTCAAGGTCAAGGATTGATGCCAGACGGAACTAGTAGGTTTTCTGTAAATGGGAAACCTATTCTTCATTATATGGGAACTTCAACTTTTTCTAATTATACGGTTGTTCCAGAGATTGCCTTAGCAAAGGTAAACAAATCAGCTCCATTTGATAAAATTTGCTATATTGGATGTGGTGTAACGACTGGCATTGGAGCTGTAATAAATACTGCAAAAGCACAAGCAGGTTGTAAAGCAGTAGTTTTTGGTCTTGGAGGAATAGGTCTTAATGTTATTCAAGGTTTAAGAATGATCGGTGCAAATATGATTGTTGGCGTTGACATGAATGATACAAAAGAAGCTTGGGGTAAAAAATTTGGAATGACACATTTTGTTAACCCAAGTCAAGTTAAGGGTGACTTAGTTAATCATCTTGTTGAACTTACTGGAGGAGGGGCTGATTACTCATTTGAGTGTATTGGTAATGTAAATGTTATGCGTCAAGCTCTTGAATGTACTCATAAAGGTTGGGGAGAAAGTATAATTATTGGAGTTGCTGGAGCAGGGCAAGAAATTATAACCAGACCTTTTCAATTAGTAACTGGAAGAAGTTGGAAGGGAACTGCTTTTGGCGGAGCTCGGGGAAGAACTGATGTTCCTAAAATAGTAGAATGGTATCTTCAAGGAAAAATTGAAATTGATCCATTGATTACGCACACTTTAGAACTAGAAAATATTAACAAAGGTTTTGATTTAATGCACTCAGGTGAGTCGATTAGATCTGTTGTGGTTTTTTAATGAAAAAAATATCAGAATCATATTCTTTTGGAGGGAAGCAATATATCTATTCTCATAAATCGTTAGTAAATAATTGTGAGATGACGTTTAGCGTTTTTATGCCTCCAAATTATAAAAATGCTCCTGTTTTATGGTACTTGTCAGGTTTAACATGCAGTCATTTAAATGTACTAGAAAAAGGAGAATATAGAAGAAAAGCAGCTGAACTTGGTATAGTTATAATCTGTCCAGATACAAGCCCAAGAGGAGAAGATGTGCCTGATGAAAAGGATAACTGGCAATTTGGATCAGGCGCTGGGTTTTATTTAGATGCAACTGAGATTCCTTATAGTAAGAATTATAATATGTATAGCTATGTAACAATAGAACTGCCAAAACTGATAGAAGCTAATTTTGATTTTGATATGTCTAGGCAAAGTATATTTGGTCATTCTATGGGAGGACATGGCGCATTGATAATGGCTTTAAGAAATCCAAAAAAATATAAAAGTTGTTCAGCCTTTGCTCCAATTGTTGAACCTTCTTCAGCTGGTTGGTCTAGTGAAGCGTTTAAAAAATATATAGGATTAAATAAAGAAAATTGGAGTATGTATGACAGCGTTGCCTTAGTTAAAAACGGGCATACTTTTCCTGAGATTTTAATTGATCAAGGTGAAGCAGATAGCTTTCTTGATGAAGGATTAAGGCCTTGGCTATTAACTGAAGCGTGTAAGAATACTTCAATTAATTTAGAATTAAGAATGCAGCCAAACTATGATCATTCCTATTTTTTTATTTCAACTTTTATGAATGATCATTTGATGTGGCATAATGATAGAATTTAAATTTATAATTTAATCCTTTGGTATAGCGTAAGTTAAAGAGGCGTGAGCAACTGGTTTTTTATTTCCTTTTGAATATATTAACACGTCTCCAACACTCAGAGTTTTTCCAATTTTTAAAACTCTTGTTTCGCTAATCAAACTATCTTCACTAGGTTTTCTTAAAAAATTAATAGAACAGTTAGTCGTAACTGTTAGACTTTTAGGTCCTATCAAACTTAACGTTGCTAGGTAAAAGCTAACATCAGCAAGTAGAAACATTGTTGGCCCCGATACAGTGCCTCCTGGCCTAAGGTGTTCGTTAGTAATATTCATTAGCATAGAAATTGAACCGGCATCTAAAGCTAAAATCTTAAAACTTTGACTAACTTGTGGAAATTCTTTTTTTAAAAATTGCTCAATTTCTATTTTAGACATTAATAGTTTCATTAGTTTTTCCTGTATAAAATTATCTGTTATCCAGAAGCCTTTGAGCCATTGCAGGAGCTGCGCCTAAGTAGTTAGCAGGATTAACTATTTTAACTAATTGAGATTTATTAAAAATATTTGAAATGGCCGCTTGGGATAGCAATGCATCTATAAATGGAGTTTTATTTTTTAAAGAATCTCTACAACATTCGTAGACTATATCATGTGCTACCTGTCTTCCAATATGAGGAGCTAAAGACATCATAACAGATTCTGCAACTATTAAGCCATTAGTCTTATTCATATTGTCTTTCATATTGTCTACAGATATTTCTAAACCCTCTAGAAGATATTTTGCAGAACTTAAACAAGCTGAAGAAATAATAAAAGCATTTGGTAAAGTATACCATTCAACATGCCATTGCCCTGTTGCTCTTTCATGATCAAGAACCATTGCGTCTAGCATTGATGAATGATGCTCTCGTAATAGCTTTGAACAAGCTAACATCACTTCTGACGATATAGGGTTTCTTTTTTGAGGCATTGTAGATGACGCTCCTCTTCCATGAAGAAAAGGTTCCGCTACTTCTTGAATTTCAGTTTGCATCATTAACATAACGTCGTATGCAATTTTGCCTAAAGATGCTCCTACTAAAGCCAACCAACCTGTAACTTCACAAAAATTATCTCTTATTGAATGCCAACTTACATCTGGTACGTTTAGATTCAATTCCTTTGCAAGGTTGGCTTGTGTTTGCAAGCCATCAGTTTCTCCAAGAGAAGCAAGAGTTCCTGCTGCCCCAAAAAATGAAACGTTAAACACACGAGATTTAATTTCTTCCAATCGTTTTGTATGTCTATCTATACTTGATAACCAAGTAGCAGCTTTATATCCAAATGGAATAGGTAATGCGTGTTGTAAGTGAGTTCTTCCAGCCATTGGTGTATTTATATGTTTTTTAACTATTTTGGATAAAGCAACTGCTATTGCATTCAAGTCTTTTGATAATAAGGTTATACCTTTTCTAATTTGTAACACATCCGCTGTATCCATTATATCTTGGGTAGTAGCTCCCCAATGACAATATTGACCATATCCATCATCAACTGATAAACTTAGTTGTTCAACTAGAGGTAGAATAGGATAGCCAACTATCTCTGTTCTGGTTTTTAATGTATCCCAGTTAATCCATGTTAAATTTGCAGCAGCTGTTATTTTTTCACCCGCTTCTTTTGGAATAATCCCTAACTTAGATTGAGACCTTGCAAGAGCAGCTTCAACATCTAAATATAGTTGAACGGTTGTTTCATCAGAAAAGACATCTCGCATTTCTTTTGTCCCAAACATTTCTCCCCAAATTTTCGAATTAGTAACCAAAGACGGCATAGCATTATTCCTTTAAAATTATTTTTTGTACCAGTACGCTGTTCTTTTTTCTAGAAAGCTAGTTAATCCTTCAGTAGCTTCTTCACTCATTCTTTTTTGTGAATGTTCTATTACTAATTCATTAAATTTTTCATCACTTAAAATTAATCCACTCTCAATGAGAGCTCTTTTTTTTGTTATTTCAAGTGCTTTAGGAGCGGAGAGCAACAAATTTTCTATAATAGGCTTAACTGTAATATCTAAATCCCCAGTTTTACAAACTTGATGAACAAGGCCTATATTTTTAGCCTCTTCTGCACCAAACCTTTCACAAGTTAAAGCATATCTTCTAACATTTCTAACTCCAATTGAAGCATTGAGATGAGGAATAATAATTCCTGCCATGACACCCCATTTTGCTTCTGTAATAGAGAATATTGCATCTTCGCTGGCAATAACTATATCAGCTGCAGCAGCCATACCAGTGCCTCCTCCAAAGCATCCACCATGAATTAGAGCAATAGTTGGTTTTGGAAATTCAGTTAGTCCTTTAATTGCAGAGGCGGTATTCCTTGACACTTCTATGTTTTGTTCTTCACTTAACTTTCCAATTTCTTTAAGCCATTCTAAATCAGCGCCACCTTGAAAATGCTTTCCTGAACCTTTTATTATAACAACTCTGACATCTTTATTGTTATAAAGAGATGTGAAGCTTTTTATTAATTCAGAAATCATTTCTCCATTATAAGCGTTGTTTCTTTCAGGTCGATTTAATGTAACTTCTGCAACGCCTCTTTCATCAATATTTGTTAATACAATCCCATCTTTCATATTAGTTTCCTTCCGTGTTGGAGTTAAATTATAATAATTGGTTATATATCTAATGCTGTTATAATAGATTGATTAATAGAAAATGACCGCAAGCGAACTTTAACTTTAAAAATTTTTTTGATAATTTTACCTATATTATCTAAACAATCTTTTCTTTTAAATTCGTTTCTATAATCAGTTTCTCTAAATTTTAATTCACAATAAATTTTATAATCTGAAGTAATAATTCTGCTGTTTATCCAGATTATTTGGCATTTATCTTCTTCGGCGTCTAATATTTTTATAAATACTTGTTTTAATGTTTCTTCTATTTTTTTAAAATCTAATTCTTCAATTATATTATTTAAACTTTGATCTGTATGTATAATTAGAGAAGGCATTACAAATTCCATTTATCTTAATATTATATTTCATATATTTGATTAACTATTGTATTTTATATATTTAAATTTTATGTATGTAATTAACTTGTTTATAAAATTTTAGGGGTTCAGTAAATGGCTAATGAAGAATTGGATATAAATCATTTAAATAAATGGCTTGGCAATATAGAGATTGTTACAGATTATTTAACGCCAATTGTTGAGCAGCGTTATAGGGCTACATTAAATATAGATCCAGGAAACCCTGCTATTGGAGAACCTGCTACATCTGGTTTACACTGGATGCTTGGTTGGAATTTAAAAAAGAATGATGAGCTTGGAGTCGATTCTCATCCTGCAAGAGGAGATTTTCTTCCACCTGTTCCTCTTCCTAGGAGGATGTGGGCAGGCAGTCAAATTAAAGTACATAAGCCTTTAATGGTTGGTGATAAGGTAATTAAAAAATCAAAAGTTTCTGATATAAAGTTAAAAACAGGTAGAACTGGACAATTATGTTTTGTTACAGCTGAATATGAGTATTTAGTTGAAGACGAAGTAAGATTGCATGAGTTTCATAATATAGTTTATAGAGATGTTAGTAAGGCAGGAGGTGGTTCAGGTGTTTCTGATATTATACCTGACGATGCAGATTTTACAGAAACAATTTTTATGCATCCAACGATATTATTTAGATACTCTGCTATTGGTTTTGTTGGCCATAGAATTCATTATGATTATCCGTATACTAAAAATGAAGAAAATTACCCTGACTTAATAGTTCATGGTCCTTTACAAGCAACGTTTTTATTAAGAGCAGCAGAAAAGCTTAAAGGAAAAGCTGTATCATCATTTAACCATAAAGTCATGGCACCTGTCTTTGCTAATAGTGAATATATTATTGGAGCAAAAGGAAATCCAGATGGAAGTGTTTCATGTTGGGGTGCTGTAAAAGGTTCTGGAATGACAATGCAAGCTGAAGCTTATTTTGATTAAAGATAATAAGGAGGAAGAAATGGTTTCGATAACACAATTATTTGGAAGTTATGGCGCTAATTGTAAATTAGACAGTTTTAATGATGAAATGAAATTTTTTGCAAAAATGTCAATATTGGATTGGTGTGGGGTTGCTTATGCTGGGAAGAAAGAACCTGTATCAAAAATTGTTTCACAAATGGTTATGGAAGAATTAGGTGTAAATCAGGCAAGGATTATTAGTACTGGTCATAAAGTTTCTTCAAGAGGAGCTGCTTTAGCAAATGGAGCGACTGGTCATGCATTAGATTATGATGACACACATTTTCTTTTTGTAGGTCACCCAACTTCAAGCGCTTTGCCGGCTGCGTTAGCATTGGGGGAAGAATTAGATTCATCAATAGAAGATATTCTTCTTGCTTATATGGCTGGTGTTGAAGTCTCTACAAGAATAGGACATATATTAGGATATTCACATTATAATGCTGGCTTTCATCAGACGGCAACTAGTGGTTCTTTTGGTTCAACTATTGTTGCATCTAAATTACTTAATTTAAATGAATCGCAGACTATTAATGCTCTTGGTTTAGTTTCAACTAGAGCTTCAGGAATTAAGTCACAATTTGGAACAATGGGAAAGCCATTTCATGCTGGAATGGCAGCGTCTAATGGAATTGAAGCAGCTAAATTATCAAAGCTTGGATTTGTGTCTCGTGATGATGGCATTGAATGTGAACAAGGTTTTTTTCAAACACATGGGTGGAATAAAGAAATCCCGCCTAGAGCAATTGAAAACTTAGGAACAGAATTTTTATTTCCTGAAATAAAATATAAATTTCATGCTTGTTGTCATGGGTTACACTCATTTTTAGAGGCTCTAGACGAGTTAAAGAAAGTTAATAATTTTAATCCTGAGACAATAAAGGAAATCCAAATAGAAACTAATCCAACGTGGCTAAAGGTATGTAATATTGAAAAGCCTAAAACAGGATTAGAATCTAAATTTTCTTATAAATTGACTGCAGCTATGTCAATATATGGCAATGACACTTCTGATCTTGATAGTTATAATGACGGGGTATGCTTTGAAGATAAAATGGTATCTTTGAGAGATAAAGTAAATATCATTCCTAATGATAAATTAACTGATACTCAGTCGGTAATTTCAATTAATGATGGATCACAAGTTATAAAAAATACTCATGATTTGTCTAATAAAATAGAAAAAAATATTTTAGAAAATAAAATTATTAATAAGTCAGTCTCTCTTTTGTCAAAATCTAAATCAGAACTAATTTCAAATATGTTGAGTGAACCTAAATCAAATAATGTTAGTTCGCTAGTTGATTGTTTGGTAAATTAATGGAAAAACAAGATTCAAGTACTGATTTAGCTGGGTTATTAGTTGTTACTATTGAACAAGCTGTTGCTGCTCCTTATGTTTCATGCCGTTTAGCTGATGCTGGTGCACGTGTAATAAAAGTAGAAAGACCAGAAGGTGATTTTGCTAGAAATTACGATAGTAATGCTCTTGGAAATAGTGCTTATTTTGTTTGGTTAAATAGAGGGAAAGAATCTATAGCTTTAGATTTAAAAGATAAAAAAGATTTTTTAATTTTAAAAAATCTAATATCTAAAGCTGACGTTTTGATTCAAAATCTAGCTCCTGGCGCATTTGACAGATTAGGTGTAAGCATAGAAAGCCTTAGGTTAGAATATCCATCATTAATTACATGTTCTATTTCTGGTTTTGGAGATAAAGGGCCTTATAAAAACCAAAAAGCTTATGACATGCTAATTCAAGCAGAAACTGGATTAATAGACATAACTGGTCTTCCCGACAGAGAAAATTTTGATGGTAGGGCAAAAGTCGGAGCTTCTGTTTGTGATATATCTGCAGGAATGACTGCTTACCAAGCTATACTTCAGGCTCTAATAAAAAGGGGAATATCAGGTAAAGGAAGGCATATTTCTGTTTCTATGTTTAACTCATTAGCAGATTGGATGAATCCATTTTATTTAGGGTATGTCTATAACAATAAAACACCCAAAAGAAATGGAATGACACATCCTATAATCGTTCCATATGGGGCTTATGCTTGCAAAGATGAATTGACTATACTTATAGCAATACAAAATGATCGTGAGTGGTTAAATTTTTGTAAAGTAGTATTAGGTGATGAAAATATAGCTCAAGATAAAAAATTTAAAACAAACTCTAATAGAGTGGTAAATAGAGATCTTATTGAAAAAATAATTCAAGATAAATTTATGGAATATAATCGAGAAGATATTATCAACAAATTAGAAGAAGCAAGTGTTGCCTATGGAAGAATATCTGATATGGAGCAATTAAAAAACCATCCTCAAAATAATTATTTAGACATAGATACTAAAAGTGGAACTGTAAAAATATTAGGACCTGGAGCCATTCACGATAATTTTATTCCTAATGGTAAGAGTATGCCTGAATTAAATGAGCATGGGGAAAAAATAAGGAAAGAATTTAATTTATAATAATTTTATAAAAAACAGGAGATTACCTTGAGAAGCATTTTATTTTTACCTACTGATAAAATTGAGAGACTGCCTAAAGCTTTAGGTTCAGGAGCTGATAAAGTTATATTTGATCTCGAGGATGGCCTTGCAGGTGATAAAAAAAATATTGGAAGATCTAATTTTGCTGATTTAGCAAAAAGAAATTATGATGGGCATTCTGATAAATTTTTACTTAGGATTAACGCTTTAGATACGGAAGAATATAAAGAAGATATTAAGATGTTGAAATCTTTACCTTCTCTTCCATTTTCTATAGCGATCCCAAAAATAGAATCACCAGATGAATGTAGAACATTCTTAAATGACATTGGAAAAAAGGTTTTAATTCTACCTCAAGTAGAAACTCCAAGGGGAATAGCTAATGTTGAAACTTGGGAATGTTCAGATATAGAGTTTTCTGGAATTGGCTTTGGTTCTGCAGATTATTGTGCATCAACAGGTGGAGACATGGGTAAAGATAGTTTAGCTTATGGACGAGGTAAAATTATAAATGCTGCTGCACTATATAATACTCTTGCTTTAGACGGAGTGTGGTTAGATTTTAGAGATGCTGATGGTTGTAAAGCAGAAACAGAATATGTAAAATCAATGGGTTTCAAAGGGAGATTTGCTATACATCCCGATCAAATAAATCCAATTCATGATGCTTTTAACCCTTCAAAAGAAGAGTTAGAGTGGGCTAAAGGTGTTTTAGAAGAAGCAAAGACAGCAGGAACAGGGGCCTTTAAATTTCAGGGGAGAATGGTTGATGCTCCTGTGTTGTCAGTAGCAAGGTTAATTATATCTAGGGAGGGTTAGATGGATGAGCATACCTACGGAATTAGAAAAATAGGGCCACAAAGATACAGAGAAGATCCAGGCAGATATTTTGAGGACTTTCAAGTTGGAGATGTTTATGAACATTGGCCAGGTAGGACCGTTACAGAGGCTGATAATATATGGTTTACTAACCTGACTATGAATACACACCCTATTCATTTTGATGCAAATTACGCCTCTAAATCTGAATTTGGAAAATATTTAGTAAATTCAGCTTTTACATTGGCTCTGGTAACAGGAATGTGTGTAAGTGGAACTAGTCAAAAAGCAATTGCAAATTTAGGTTGGGAGGAAATTAAAATCCCAGCACCTGTGTTTGTTGGAGATACATTATATTCTGAAACAGAGGTTTTAGATAAAAGAGAATCTAAGTCTAGACCAACTCAAGGAATTGTTAGAGTAAGACATATTGGTAAAAATCAGGATAACGTTATTGTAATGGATATGGTTAGGTCATTTCTTGTGGCTAAAAGAGGACATAGCGTAGTTGATAAAATCATTAACGAGACAGTAAATAAAGGATAATTTAAATGTCTTTGCCTCTAAGTGGATTAAAGATTCTTTCATTTGAACAATATGGTGCAGGCCCTTTTGGAACTCAATATCTGGCAGATATGGGTGCGGAAGTTATTAAAGTAGAACCTGCTGGTACAAATGGAGATTATTTAAGAGATATAGGTCCATATTTTATTGATGGTGAAGACCGAAACACTGCTTCCAGTATTTTTTTTCAAGCTTTAAATAGAAATAAAAAAAGTATTACATTAGATGTATTGTCAGATGAAGGAAAAAAAATTTTAGAAAAACTGGTCAAATCTTCGGATGCTGTTTGCAACAACCTTAGGGGAGACGTTCCTGAAAAGCTTGGTATTACATATGACCAATTAAAAGTTTATAATGAATCTATTGTCTGTGCGCATTGTTCCGCTTATGGAAGAGAAGGCCCTAGAAAAAACTGGCCGGGTTATGATTATTTGATGCAGGCAGAAGCAGGGTATTTTTCTTTAACTGGAGAGCCTAATGGTCCTCCTGCAAGGTTTGGTCTTTCTGTTGTCGATTATATGTCTGGATTAACAATGTCTTTTGGCTTAGTTAGCGCAGTTTTATCAGCTAAAACAACTGGCATAGGGAGAGATGTTGACGTTAATCTATTTGATACAGCCATGTTTAATCAGAGTTATATGGCTGCATGGGCTTTGAATACAGATTTTGAGAGTAAACGCTTAGATAGGTCAGCCCATCCAATTTTAGTACCTTGTCAATTATACAAAACAAAAGATGGTTGGATTTATTTAATGTGTAATAAAGAAGATTTTTGGCCTGTTTTATGTGATCACATAGAACGAAAAGATTTAGCTCAAGATCCAAGGTTTGATAATTTTAAAAATAGACAAGATCATAGAGATATTCTTACAAAAATTTTAGATGAAGAATTAATGAAAAAAAATACAAAAGAGTGGCTAAAAGACTTTGGAGGAGTTGTTCCAGCAGCTCCTATCTTAGATTTAAAGCAATCATTAGAAAACCCATTTTTAAAAGGTAGAAGAAATATTCAAACTTTAAAAACTAAGCATGGTGTTGATATTAGCTTATTAAAAACTCCTGTTCATCTAAAAGAAGATAATCAAGATGACTTTACTGCCCCAGAACTTGGAGATCACACAGATGAAGTGTTGTCTAACGCAGGATTTTCGGATGATCAAATAAGAAAACTTAGATTGCTGGGTGTTATTTAGTTTTTTGAGATTTAGCAATGAATTTTTTAGCAAAATTCAGCATTGCATAACATATTAACTAAATATTTCTAAATTTTATAAATTAAAGGTTTACCAATTGAATGGATATCTATAATTTCGGATTCTATAAATATTCGGAGGAAATTTTATGAAATTAACTAAAACAACACTATTAGGAGCAGTTGGTGCTCTTTCAATTATGGCTACAGCAGCAACTAGTTTTGCTGTTGAACCAGTTAAAATTAGATGGGCATCAGATCATTCTGGTCCTCCTCATCCAGCAGCAATCGCAGAAGCGTATTTTGCGGATGTTGTAGAAGCTAAAATACCTGGAAGTAAAGTTCAGATATACTGGGCTAAATCTCGTTATAAAGTTCCTGGAGCAATGGAAGCATTGTCAGATGGTAACTTAGAGATGATGACAGGACAATTTGGAAAAGGTGCATCAGTTGATCCTTATGTTCAAGTTCTTGTTGGTGCTGGTAAGCTTACAACACCAGGCGCAATCATGGGATTAGATTCTACCAAAACATATGGAGTCCTTAAAAAGAGATTTAATGACATGCACGATATCAAATTATTTGGTTCAGGGCATTTAAGTATGTATATGGGAGCTGGTGGGGTTAAAAAGAGAATGATTTCTCCTGCTGATTTTAAAGGCTTAAAAGTTAGAAGTATGGGACCTGCTGAAAACGCTCTATTGGGTGGATTAGGTGCTAACCCTACCACTATGGCTTTTGGAGACGTTCCTTCTGCATTGCAGACTGGTGTTATTGATGGTCTTTTAACAAGTTTAGGTGGCTTTAATGCTACTAAAGAACAGGCACCTTATTTCTCTGTTGCAGGAATTAATGGTATTGTTGGAGACTATTATTTTATTGCTGCTGGTAATAAGTGGTGGAATAAACTTAAAAAGGATCAGCAAGATGCTTTACAAGATATAATTGTAAATGACTTTATTCCTTATCAAAAAGCCATTAACTTTTGTAATGATAAAAAAATGCTAGATAAGTATCAGGTTACTGATAAATCGAAGGCTGGTATTTATGTTATGACTACAGCTGAAGCAGGTGCTTTGAATACTGCAGAAAACGGTGCAACTAATAAATGGATCAAAACTAAAGTTGATGATGCTGGCGATAAGTTAGTTGACCAGTTTGTTGCTGAAGCTAAAGCTTTAGTTAAAGCTAATCCTTTGGGTTCAAGTGCACTAGAAAAAACTGATTGTACTGCATTTGCTAAAGATTTTGGTAAGTATAAAAAAGCTAAAAAACGTCTTTAGTTTATAAAAAATTATATAGGAATCCATTATGTGATGGGTTCCTATTTTTATATAGGATCAAATTATGAATGCTTTTCTTGATTTCTCTCAAAATTTACAATCTATTATTGATAAAATCTTTTCTAAAATTGCTGGAATATTACTGATTAGCACTTTGTTATTTGCGCTTGTGGAAATAACTAGAAGATATATTTTTAGTGTAGTTTTTCAATGGGGTCAGGACGCAGTTATTTACGCGATGGTATCAAGTATAGCTTTATATATAGGTATTACTCAAATCAAACGTGGGCACTTAGTTATGAGCGCAGCTTTAGAGCTTTTGAATGCTTATAAATATTATAGAACTATAGGTATCTTAAAAATATTTGTGTCTTTATCAACTTTTATGTTTTGTGGCTCACTTGCAGCAACAGGTTGGCCAACTGTTTTTAAATCATTTTTACGAGATACAAAAACAGAGAGTTTAACTTTCGATCTTTGGATGTTTCAATTCATGCTTATGCTTGGGCTAGGAATAATGGCAGTAATCGCTTTGTTACAAACAATTGAAGATATAATTCACTATATTCAAGGAAAGCACTTGGATGGAAAATTAGATTTAGTATCTGACGTTTAATTATAAGTTAATAAGTTTTATTTGGAGAAAAATGTGTTCGCTTTAGGAGGGTCTTTATTTACTTTACTTTTTATTGGAGTTCCAATTGGTATTGCACTAGCTGGAGCAACCGCCTTAATAGTAATTTTTGATCCTTTTTTAACTTATCCAACATTATTTAAAGCATTTTTTGCTTTTCTTACTAAATATACATTAATTGCTATTCCATTTTTTATATATGCCGGGTTTTTAATGGAAAAATTTGGCTTGGTTGGAGGTTTGTTTAAATTTGCAGATTCTCTAGTTGGTTGGGTTCCAGGTGGATTTGCATATGCAACTTTAATAGCAGCAGTTATGTTTGGCGCTATATCAGGATCATCCACTGCAATGGCAGCTGCAATGAGTGTAATAGCTTATCCAGAATTAGTAAAAAGAGGTTACCCAAAATGGATGGCAGCTGGAGTTATTGCATCTGCTGGTGGAATCGCATTGTTGATACCTCCAAGTATAACTTTAATTTTATTTGGAGTTATCACAGAAGAATCAATTGTTTCTTTATTTTTTGCAGGTGTTGTTCCAGGTCTTATGTTAGCTATGAGTGACGCTGTTATTATTGTGGGTGTTTCTCTTTTAATTAAATTGCCTAGAGGTAAATTTGAATTAAATAAAGTTGGGTCTAGCTTTTTAGAAGCTTTACCAGCTTTGTTTATGCCGGTAATTGTTCTTGGTGGACTTTATGGTGGTGTTTTTACACCTACTGAAGCAGGTGCTGTTGCCGCAGGTTACGCTTTACTTTATGGGCTAATTTTTAAAAGAAAACTGTTTTTAAAAGAATTAATGCCAACAACAATTAGGACAATGAATTTAACAGCGTTAGTGTTTTTCTTACTTGGATGCGTTGGAGTATTTCAATTTTTCTTAGCAAACAAAGGTTGGCCAATGGAGATTGCTGATTGGGTTGGAACTTTAGGTCTATCTCAGATGGGTTTTCTTTTTGTATTAATGGCTTCATTATTATTCCTATCCATGTTTTTAACAGGTGTAGCAATTTTGGTTCTTACTGTTCCTATTTACTTTCCGGTAGCTTTATCCTTAGGGGTTGATCCTATTCATCTAGGCATATTAACAGCATTAGCTATTGAAATAGGAAGTGTAATACCACCTGTTGGATTAAATTTATTTGCTGTTAGTGGTGTGACAGGATTACCTGTGACAACAGTTATCAAAGGCTCATTTCCATTTTGTATATCAGATACAGTGGTATTAATTATTGTTTTATTATTTCCAGCATTAGCTCTTTGGTTGCCTGATGTTTTGATAGTTTCTCATTTTAAATAAATAAAGAATGAAACTGTTTAGAGTAACTTAATAATTGATTATCATTACCAACTTTTGTAACGAGTTGGCAACCGATAGGTAAACCATTTTTTCCTTTAAACAAAGGTAGAGTTAAGCAAGGATTTCCAATTAAGGACCATGCCGTGTTAAAAATGGCAGAGCCGGTAAACTCCAAACCTTTAAGAGCTTCTCCAGGTGCGCTAGGTGTAATGATTAAATCAAAATCATCAAAAATTAAATCCATTTTATTTTTTAAGATATTTAATTCTTTTAGAGCTTTTTGATATAAATCATTAGTTACATTATACCCATCATTTAAACGACCATTTCTTAAAACTTCACTTAATTGATCATGATGATTAAATCGTTCAAATGAGATAGATCTTTTAAATTCATAACCACTAATATCGATGTGTAATTTATTTGAAGCATTCATTATATCGTCTAAATTTAATTCCATGATATTAATTTTATCTGATTGAAAATTATTAAATAAATCTTCTAAATTATTTTTTGTTTCATTGTCTGTATCTTCCCAATTTGGAGTTCTTACAAATCCAATCTTGATAGTTTTTAGATCAATATTTTTAAGTATTATATTTTTTTCTTCGAGTAAAATTGATCTAAATAACGAAATATCTTCAATTGATCTAGACATAATTCCTAAAGTATCTATTGAAGGTGAATTAGGAAGTATTCCAGATTTATCAAAATCTCCATATGTAGGTTTATAACCAATCACACCGCAATAAGCTGCTGGTCTAATCACAGAACCAGTAGTTTGAGTACCAAGACAAATTGGAACCATCATATCTGCAACTGCAGCTGCTGATCCAGAACTTGAACCTCCTGGAGTATATTCTATATTATTTGGGTTTGCAGTTGGACCAGGTGCTCGATGACCTAATTCGGTAGTAACGGTTTTTCCTAGAGTTATACAACCATAATTTTTAGCAATAGCAATTGATCCTGCATCACGAATTGGAATATTATGATTATAAAATTTAGTACCAAGACCAGAAGGTAAGTTAGCTACATCAATAATATCCTTAACTCCAAAAGGTATACCTACTTTATCCTTAGATTTTAATTCATCATACTCTTTTGCTTTATTGAGTGAATTATCCTCATCAAGATATGCCCACGCTTTGACTTGAGGCTCTTTTTCTTTAATTCTTTTAAGACAACTTAAAACCCATTCATGAATGGATAGGGTTTTATTTTGTATTTGTTTAATAGCATCTGACGCACATAATTCATAAGGTTCTGTCATTATTTTATCTTATTAAGTTTAAAGAGTTATATATATAGAATATATTTTTTTGTTTTGCATAATTAATTTTTAGTTTAGGATTTCATCCTAACAAATAGTGGGGAATGATTATGGAAAAAATTACTGAAAAATTTGCTGAATTTTGTGAAGAAATTGAATTCAAAAAACTGCCTGCTGATGTTGTTAAAAGAACTAAATTATTAATTTTAGATACTGTAGGAATTATAATAAGAGCAAGACATGATGCTGAATCAACCCCTAGTTTAGTTTCTGCCATAGAAAAATTAGAGTTAAATAATGGAAGTTGCAATGTCTTCTCAGATAATAAAGGCTATACACCTGGTGCAGCAGCATTATTAAATGGAAGTTTAGCTCATTCACTAGACTTTGACGATACGCATGCCGAAGCTTCGCTTCATTCAAGTGCGCCTATTCTTTCTGCTGCTTTAGCTGCAGCGCAAATGAACAATTCATCTGGACAAGATTTGATAACTGCATGTGTTTTAGGTTATGAAATTCAGATAAGATTAGGTTTAGCCGGAGGATCCTCTGCGCATTATAAGAGGGGATTTCACCCAACAGCAACATGTGGAATATTTGGCGCCGCAGCCGCAGCTGGTTATTTGATTGGTTTAACTAAAGAGCAATTTATATCTGCTTTTGGAATAGCTCTTAGTCAATCAGCTGGCTCAATGCAATTCCTAGCCGATGGAGCTTGGACAAAACGATCTCATGTTGGTCAAGCTGCACAAAATGGATTAAATTGTGCAATAATGGCTGGCGAAGGTTTTAAAGGTCCCGCTGATGCTTTTGATGGTAAATGGGGATATTTAAATTCTTATGTATCTGGAGGTGATATAACTAAAGCTTTAGAAGGTCTAGGTACAAAGTATGAAACTCTAAACTTAGGTGTTAAACCCTATCCATCATGTAGATACAGTCATGCAGCAATTGACGGTCTAATAGAATTTAGAAATGAGTTAAATTTTTCATTAGAAAATTTAGATGAAGTTGAAATAGGTCTTTCTGAGACAGCGCTAAATATTATAGGATATCCTGAATTAGATAAAAAAAATCCAAAAAGTATAGTCGATGGACAGTTCTCTATGCCATTTTGTGCAGCTGTAGCTTTGAAAGGTGGAGATTTATCTTGGGATGATTATAAAACACATCTCAGTAATAGTGATACGCTTTCATTATGTAGAAGTATAAAAGTTAACCCTGATGAAGATGCTGAAAATTGTTGCCCTGAATACATGAGTGCCAAGGTTAAAATAGTAGTTGATGGAGTAAAACATGAAAAATTTATTAAAATACCAAAAGGTGAACCAGAAAATTTTATGAATGATGAAGAATTTAAATTAAAATTCACAACTTTAACAGAGCCTTATTTGTCATCCAAAAGAATTGATCAGTTAACAGAACTAATGATGAGAATGGATAATGTTAATACGGTTAATTCTATTTTTGAATTAAGTCAGGTTGATATTTAATTATTATAGGAGTTAATTATGAATGAACTGAGTAAGATAGAAGTAGATAGATCTTCAAATGAAGAAGAACGATTGATACTTGATACGGTAAACAAATTTCTTGAAAAAGACGTAAAGCCATTTGTCAGAGAATTTGAATCAGAAGATAAGTATCCTAAATTAATTGCTGATAAAATGGCTGAACTAGGTTTATTTGGAGCAACAATTTCTCCTGAATATGGTGGTTTAGGTTTATCTGCGGTTACTTATTCTAAAATTGTAGAAAATGTGTCTGCTGTATGGATGTCTGTGTCAGGAATATTTAATTCACACTTAATAATGTGTGCAGCTGTAGAGAGATTTGGCACTAAAGAAATGAAAGAGTATTATTTGCCTAAATTTGCTTCTGGGGAAATAAGAGGAGGCATAGCACTTACTGAGCCAGATTGCGGCACAGATCTTCAATCGATAACAACAAAAGCGGTTAAAGATAACGATAGTTATATTATTAATGGAAATAAAACATGGATAACAAACTCTGTTCAAGGAACAGTTCTAGCAGTTTTAGTTAAAACCGATACTAATATTAAACCTGCTCATAAAGGAATGAGTTTAATCCTTGTTGAAAAGAAAGACGGGTTTGTTGCAAGAAAATTAAAAAAGCTTGGCTATAAAGGAATTGATACTGGAGAAGTTCAGTTTGATAACGTTAAAGTAAGTGCTTCAAACCTTATAGGTGAGATTGAAGGTCAAGGACTAAAGCAAATTTTAGCTGGTTTAGAATTAGGTAGAATTAACGTAGCAGCAAGAGGTGTAGGACTTTCTAGAGCAGCATTAGATGATTCAATAGCTTATGCTAAAACAAGAAAAACTTTTGGTAAACCTATTGGAGAACATCAATCTATTCAAATAAAATTAGCTGAAATGGGCACTAGATTGGAAGCATCTAGATTACTAACAGAACAAGCTGCAATAGCATATGATTCTGGAAAAAGATCAGATTTGCAAGCTGGAATGGCTAAATTATTTGCGACAGAAACGGCATTATTTAATTCAACAGAAGCAATGCGTATTCATGGAGGATTTGGTTATTCTCCAGAATATAACATAGAGCGATATTATAGAGATGCGCCTTTATTAGTTATAGGTGAAGGTACAAATGAATTACAAAAATTAATTATTGCTAAACAATTAATGATAGATAACTAAAAATACAAATCATAAAATATAAGGATTCCAAAAGTTATAATTCCGATTATCAAGCCGACTATCGGTTTCTTAGGAAAACATAAGAATACAACCACGCCTATAATGAATGCTAACAATCTATCAAATAACTCTGTTGAAGAAAGCGCACCAGTAGGAAAAAAAATAATTCTTAACATTAAACCAGTTGTCATTGCGTACGCAACGGCATTGATCCATTTAGAAAACTGACTATCATTTTTAATTTTATTTGATAAAAGAACACCAAAAAATCTCCAAAGAAAAATTCCTAAGGCTGCTGCAAGAAGAAGTATCCAGGGCATTAAATCAGTATTTGTTGTAAATTTTTCAATCATTTTATTTATTTGTTGTTTGAATTTTATGGGCGAATAAACCAAACGTTGCCCCTATAAAACCAGAAATTATAATGCTCCAATCTCCTATATATGGAAAAAGAATTGGTCCTAAAATGCCTCCACTAACTACTGCAACCCTATAAAATATATCAGTCGCCTTTAGCATTAAAATTGTTATGTATAAAGGCATTATAAATACAGGAATAGCAATCAAGTGTGTTGGAAGAATATCAAAAAGTTTAAAGCCAATATAAGTTCCTAGAATACAAATAGACACCAATCCAAAACTTAAACCTTTAAAGAATGGAAAAATTTCATTAGATTTTAACTCTTTACTAATTCTAACTAATTCAGCCCATCCTGTAGGACTTATAAAATGAGCCCAAAAAAGTTTTTGTAATAATGAAATTTTAAAATTTTCTAAATTAAGGAGTTTAATACCAGATAAAACAAGGAAAAACTGTCTTACATTAGCAAGCAGAACAGTTGTAAACATTAATAATATAGGAGTTCCTGCAGTATAAAGGGATACAAATATCACCATTCCAGGCATGCTCCAAAGAACTAAAAGTGATGACATACAAAGATATATATTTAAGCCAGCTTCGGCTGCATATACGCCAAAACCAAGCATTGCAGTGCTCATGCCAATACCAGGGAAGCTAAACCCTGTTAAAAGTCCATGTGAATAGTTATTAGCTTTTAAAAATAATTTTATCTTAGTAAACATTTTATTCAGGTTTTTCTTTTTTAATTCTTAGCTATTAGGTCAATCTCTACTGAAGCTCCTTTTGCTAATCCAGTAACTCCGATACATGTCCTAGCAGGAAGCTTATCAATATCAAAGTAACTTTTATATACTACATTCATTTGATCAAAATCTTGAAAATTAACTAAATAAACTCTTACAAATGTAACTTTTGAAAATGAAGATCCTGATGCTTTTAAAACTGTTTTTAAATTTTTCATTACTTGATGAGTTTGTTCTTTTATATCAGTGCTTACGAGAACATCAGGATTTTCATGCAATGTAGGCATTTGGCCAGTGACAAAAAGAAAGTCTCCAGCTTTTACTGCATGACTGAATGGGCCTACTCTTTTAGGTCCGTTTTCAAATACTAAATGTTCAATGTCCAATTAATTACTCCATATTTTTATTATTTGTTGTTAAATTATATATTTTTCTTAAACTTACATTCTAAGGGAGGATTTTCAATGAGATTTAAAAATAAAACAGTATTCATTACAGGTGCAGCCGGTGGTATAGGGCGTCAAACGGGTATAAGTTTTGCAAAAGAAGGAGCACGTGTAGCCCTTTCAGATTTAGATTTAGATATGGCGACAAGAGTAGCGGACGAAATTAATTCTTCTGGAGGAGATGCCAAAGCTTATAAACTTGACGTAACGAACCAATCAGAAACTGTTAAAGTTATGCAAGATGCTTTTGAAACCTTTGGAAGTTTAGATGTAGCCTTTTGTAATGCAGGGATAAGAGAAATTACGCCTGCTATTGACATAGCAATTGAAGATTGGAGAAAAATAATAGATATAAATGTTACTGGAGTGTTTATAACTGCTCAAACTTTTGCACGTCATTGCGTTAAGCAAAAAAAATCTGGTAATATAGTTATAACAGCATCTACTTTGGGTATAAGTGCAGGAAATTCTAGATGCGCCTATACAACGTCAAAACATGCTACAGTGGGAATGACAAAACAATTAGCAATGGATTTAGCTCAATATGACCTGAGAGTTAATGCAGTTGGTCCAGGTGTAATTAGAACGCCATTAACAGAAAGATATTTTCAAGATGAAGAAACATCTACAAAAATAAAAAATCTTCATGCTATGAAGCGTTGGGGGGAGCCTTCTGAAATATCAAATGCTGTAATGTTTTTAGCTAGTGATGAGGCAAGTTTTTGTACTGGTACGACGTTGATTGTTGATGGCGGATGGACTGCTGGAAAAGAATTTTAATTAAATTATTTTATTTAAAATAGGATATAAATATTTTAAAAATTCTTTAGGGTTTTCACTCATGGGAAAGTGTCCAACATTTTTCATTTTTACCATATCTACACCAATATTATCAGCTAATATTTTTGTCTCTTCTGGAGTTGCTGAATAGTCATACTCACCAGTTAATAGATATATAGGGCATGTTGAATTATCTATTTGTTTAACTTTATCTCCAATATCTCCATCAAATTTATAAAAAAATAAATCACCTTTAAATATACCAGGACCCCCTTGCATATAGTGCCACATAGTTTCAAAACGTTCTTCTTTGGGACTTGTTGGTGCCATAAGTCCATAAGCAATAGCACCACAAATTTCTCCTCCGTGAACATCTTGTCTGTGTAACCAATCTATATCGTAATAGGGGTCCAAGTGACCTGCACTTTGCAAACCTATTAATGCTCTAAATTTTTCTTTGTGATCACTGGCAAGATGTAAAATAACTCTACCTCCAATAGAGCAACCCATTACAACTGGCTTTATTAATTCCAACCCATCAATAAAGCTTAATATTTGAGAAACATATGATTTAGTTGATAATTGATAATGACCAACTTTAGACCCTTGAGGTGGAGACGACTTTCCATGCCAAGGCATATCATAGACAATAACTCTAAAATTTTTGAGAATTTTTTTATCATTTAATAATGCTCTATATTGTCTTCCATCAGACCCTGCAGTATGAAGGCATACTAGAGGAATGCCTTCACCAGCTTCTTCCCAATAAATTCTATGATTAATTCCATCAATATCAAAATTACCATAATGTCCTGTTATAGGTTCCATTTTTATTTTCATTAAGATTCCTCCGTAGGTCGTAACGAAGCTAATAAAAGTTTAAAATATAATAAATGAGACATAAGTGGGTAAAGATTTCCATCAATTTTTAGAACTTTTCTTCTTAGTAAAGCTATCAAATCATGTGATCCAGGAATGGGAATTACTTTTAAAAATTTATTCCATTCATCCTTTGAAGCAGTTAATTTAAATTCATAACTTGGCATTACAAATGGTCCAATTTTTACTTCTGATACAAGACCTTGAATAATTTTTATTATATATTCATTATCCATAGTACTTATCATAAATACTGTATTAAGATTTTTAGCCATAATCTGAAGAGAATTTCTTTCTTCATTATTTTCAGATAATTTATCAAACATGAGTTTCTCATTCAAAATAATTTAAATAAGTTTTACATATTTTTTTGATAGATCAAGATATTATTATTTTTTATAGAATTAAAGTTAATTACAAATATCTTTGTATAATTTAATTTACTTGATATGTTAATTAAAGTTAATTGGAGGTTTATATGAATGGTGCTGAAAGTTTAGTTAGAACTCTATTAAAGGGTAATGTAAATGTTTGCTTTTCTAATCCTGGCACTTCAGAAATGCACTTTGTTGGTGCATTAGATGCAAATCACGATATGAGAAGTATTTTATGTTTATTTGAAGGTGTTGCAACAGGTGCTGCAGATGGTTACTATCGAATGAAAAGATCACCAGCTTCTACTTTACTACATTTAGGGCCAGGTCTAGCAAATGGCTTAGCAAATCTACATAATGCCAAAAAGGCTAATTCTGGTATTGTAAATATAGTTGGTGAACATGCTATAGATCATATCAAACTAAATGCACCTTTGACTTCTGACATTGAAGGTATCGCTCGTCCAGTATCTCATTGGGTAAAGACAAGTATTTCATCTAGAGATGTTGCTAAAGATGGTGCAGAAGCTATAGCTGTCTCTATGAAGGGACCTGGACAAATAGCTACATTAATTTTACCTGGTGATACAGCTTGGAATGAAGGGGGAAGCGTGGTAAATGTAAATACTTTACCCACCTTAAATAATGTTTCAACTCAAAAAATTGAATTGGCTGCAAAGAAGTTGAAAGAAGCTAAAAAACCAATGATTTTAATTGGTGGAAGTGCACTAGAAGAAAACAATTTTTTGAATATAGCTAAAGTAGCAGAAAAAATTGGTTGCCCAATAATGACTGATTGGTTTAATGCTCGTATAGATAAAGGTCAGGGAAGAATAAACGCTGTACGAATTCCTTATGTTGTAGATAAAGCAGTAAGTGTTTTAAAAGAATTTGATACTATTTTAATTATAGGAGCAAGAAAACCAGTAGCTTTTTTTGCTTATCCAAATAAGCCAGGAATTTTAACTCAAGAAGATACTAAATTTATAGAATTAGCTGAATTATCAGATGATATTACAAACGTAATAAATTCATTAACAGACATAATTGGAGCTAATAAAATAGTGCCATCTACTATTTCAAAGCCTCTTTTACCTGAAATCCCAAAAGGACAAATTAATACTACTACTTTGGGGATGGTGTTGGGTGCATTGATACCTGAAAATGCTATAATCGTAGACGAATCTGTTACGACTGGTAGAGAGTTTTTTGCTCAAACCGCTGGCTCTCGTCCTCACACATGGTTGAATAACTGCGGAGGATCTATTGGTTTTGGCCTTCCTTTAGCAACAGGTGTAGCAGTTGCTTGTCCTGATCAAAAGGTTATTGCCCTTGAAGGAGATGGAAGTGCAATGTACACAGTTCAATCATTATGGACTATGGCGAGAGAAAATTTAGATATTATTGTTCTTATTTTTGCAAATCAAAGTTATAAAATTTTACAGGGTGAATTAACAAATGTAGGAGTTTTAAATCCTGGAAAAGCCGCTCTAGAAATGTTGTCATTGACAAATCCATCGCTTAATTGGGTATCATTATCAAAGGGTATGGGAGTTGATGCTGTACGTGTAGAAAATATAGAGACTTTGGTTTCATCCTTTAATTACGCATTGAAGCAAAAAGGACCATATTTGATTGAAATTATGATATAATAAAATTGTTTGATGTTTAAAAGCTTTATTCCAAATGATAAAATACATAACATTCTGTTAATATTTAAAGATTGCATCTATTATTAAATTTCTTAAATTTTAGGTTAACATATCACTGACACATTTATAATTTTAATAGTTTTATGCGCAGCATTCTTACACGCTTTCTGGAACTTTATTTTACGAGGTTCTAAAGATAAATTACTAAGTATGACTTCAGTTGTCTTAGGCCATACTCCCTTAGCTATAATAGGAATTATTATATTTGGATTACCAGACTTTAATGGTTTTAATTTTATATTAATCAGTGCATTTTTACATTTTTTTTACCAAGTTTTTCTTCTAAATGCATATAAATACGGGGAACTATCAGAGGTCTATCCAATAGCTCGTGGAGCTTCGCCTTTGATTATAACAACAATAAGTTTATTCTTTTTCAAGGAACATATTTCTTTCTTCGAAATATTTGGGATAATTATAATTTGTTTATCAATTTTAACATATGGATTAAAACAATACTTAGATAACAGATCTAATATTAAAGGATTTTATTTAGCTTTAATTACTGGATGTTTTATTGCTTCTTATTCAATTGTAGATGGATTAGGAGCAAGAATTACGGAAAATGCAATAAGCTACTATAGTTTTGTTACATTGATAAACAGTGTAATTTTTATTTTTTTTGTTAAATTATATCATCCTGGTACTTTGAAGCGCGTGATATACGAAAGTAAAAATGTATTTTTTATAGGTGGTTCAGCTTCGTTTATTGCTTATGCCATTGTAGTTTGGGCATGTTTATTTCTACCTATTGCAGTTGTTTCATCAATTAGGGAAACGTCAATTATTTTTGCAATGTTACTTGGTATTTTTTGTTTAAAAGAAAAGTTTAACTTAATGAAGTTTATACTAATAATAGGTTCTTTTTTAGGGATCATATTAATGAGATTAGGTTGAACTTATTTTTAATTAATTTTTAATTATATTTAAATTCTCTTTTACCAATATACTATGTAACATTAACCATAAATAATCTAAAATAAGGTATTGATTTTGGATCTTACAAATAATCCTAATGAAATTTTCATATTAATTGGTTTTGCATATTTCATAGCAGGAATTGTTAAAGGAATAATTGGAATAGGTTTGCCTACGACTGCTATAACAATCATGACATTTTTCATATCACCTTTAGTTGCATTAGGATTAAATCTAATTCCAATGACGGTTTCAAATATTTGGCAATTTAGTAGGGCGGATAACCCCAAAAAAGTAATGCAAAACTATAAATATTTTGCCTTTTTTTTAGTATTTTTTATATTGATAACATCTTTTTTTGCTAATGTTATTGGTGATAATATAGTTAGATTAATTTTTTCATTTGCAGTTATCATGTTTGTTATAATTAATTTTTTTGGGTTTAATTTAAAAATGAACGCAAAACATGACAAATTCTGGCAAAGTGGCCTTGGGACTTTAGGTGGTTTAATAGGAGGTGTAGCTTCTATTTGGGCGGTTCCAGTAACAATATATTTATTAATGAAAAATGTAAAACCTAAACAATTTGTAGATGTAAGTGGTTTTTTAATAATGATTGGCTGCATTCCAGTGTCTATAGGATATATAGCTACCGGGGTTTTTCAACCAAGCATGTTTGTATTTGGAGCCTTAGGATCAGTTGCTGCCATTCTTGGATTTCAATTAGGAGCAAAGTTAAGAGATAAAATTGATCCTAAAACTTTTAAAAACTTACTGCTTTTATTCTTTAGTATTGCTGCTTTTAAAATGGTTATTCAATCACTTTTAGAACTTAACATTTTTTAACTAAATACCTTAATTAATTTTAAGTTATGTTTATCTCAACTTTAGATAAACCACTCACATCATAGATTATTTTATCACCAACTAATGGAGCGCGTGTTTTAATTACGCTTCCGGTTATAATTACACTATCGGCAGGAATTATTTTACCTTGTGAAATGAGAAGATTTGCAACCCATGATAAAGATTGTAATGGGTTTGCATCTCTTATCATAGCATTTTGTGGTGTTTCATTATTCCAGTATAGTTTTGATTGGAGTGTATTTAAATCTACATCTTGCCAGTTTGGAATTTCAGTTCCAAGTACAATTCCAGAGCACCATGCATTATCAGCTATAATAGTTAACGGATCTATATTTGAATAATCAGCATCTCTATCTATTATAAGTTCAAAAGCTGGAGATAGTCGTTTAATGTATTTTCTTATATTATCTTTATCAAAAATTCCCATTTCAGAATTTAATTCTTTCGATAATGTTACAGCTATTTCAAATTCTAATCCCAAACCATAATAATCACTTAATTTAAAGGTTGCTGGGCTTGCAATTATTTCATTAGCAAATATTCCGCCTGCAATAGGATGGTCTATCCCACATAATTCCTGTTGTATTTTAGAAGCTAAAGCTATTTTGTATCCACCTAAAACACCTCTTTGTGAATTATTTTGAAAAACAAATTGCGCCTTATAAGCTTCATCTATATTAGCTGGTTTAATGGATTCTGGTAGATTATGAAACTGTATTTTGTTTTGATGTTGATCTAACATGTATTTAGAAATGTTATCTATCTTATCCACTATATATTCTCCCCAAATTTAATAGTATTTTTTTATATTAACTTATATATCTTAAAAAAAATTTCTATTATTTAATAGTCTTGTTTGTTAATATGTTAACATATTTTTTGAGGAGAAGATGTTGTTAAATAATCATGTTGTTAATATAAATCATGAGGTAGACGAGTGGCTGATTAGTTTTAATCAAGCTATATCAACTCAGATAAGCAAAGAAGCTTCTATTGATTTATTATATAAATTATTTTTTAATGATAGTCATTGGAGAGATTTACTAGCTCTTACATGGAAAATTCAAACAATTTCTGGCAATGAAAATATTATACCTAAGATTTATGAAAGTATTGTGGCTGTTCAAGCCAGATCATTTTCTATTGATATAAAAAGAACGCTACCTAGAGAAGTGAAAAGAGCTGATAAAAAAGTTATAGAGGTGATACTAACTTTTGAAACTGAATTTGGAAAATGTGAAGGTATTGTGAGACTTTACAATGATATTGATGGAGATGGAAAGTTAAAGGCTTGGAACTTTTTGACGGCTTTAAATGAATTACAGGATAAAGAAGTCAATGATAAAAATTCATATAGTCATAATATAAAAGGCCCTAATTGGCTAGATTTAAGAAACGAAGACAAATCATATAATGATAGAGATCCTGAAGTAATAATAGTTGGTTGTGGTCAAGCCGGATTATCAATAGCTGCAAGATTAAGGCAGCAAAATGTTGATACTTTAGTAATAGATAAACATAAGAGAATAGGTGATAACTGGCGTAAGAGATATCATTCTTTAAAGTTACATAATCAAGTTCATGTAAATCATCTTCCTTATATGCCTTTCCCATCTACTTGGCCAACATACCTTCCTAAAGATAAATTAGCTGGATGGTTTGAATACTATGCTGAAAGTATGGAGTTAAATGTTTGGACTAGTACCACATTTATAGACGCCGACTATGACGAAATAGAACGTAAATGGAATGTTAAAATAAAAATGTTTGATGGCTCAATTAAAGTAATGAGACCAAAACATATTGTAATGGCTATTGGGGTTAGTTCTGTGCCTAATAGAGTAAAAATTCCAGGAATAGATAATTTTAATGGTGAATTAATACATTCATCAGATTATAAAAATGGTAAAAATTATAAAGGAAAAAACGTATTAGTTTTTGGGACAGGAACAAGTGCTCATGATGTTGCCCAAGATTTATATGTTCATGGTGCTAATGTTAAAATTGTTCAACGTTCACCTTCTATGATTGTTAACGTAGAACCAAGTGCTCAACTACCTTATAAATTATATAGTGAAGGACCTAGTACAGAAGATTGTGATTTAATTACTATAACTAGTCCATTAGCTGTTATGAAAAAAACTCATCAATTACTTACTGAAGAAACAACCAAACTTGATAAATCATTACTTGATAAATTAAAAAATGTTGGTTTCAAGCTTGATTATGGAGAAGATAATACAGGATGGCAATTTAAGTATTTAACAAGAGGTGGTGGATATTACTTTAACGTTGGAGCATCTGATTTAATAGCAGATGGTAAAATCAAGGTAGCCCAATTTTCAGATATTTCAGACTTTACTGCTTCTGGAATAAAAATGAAATCAGGTGATGAGCTTCCAGTAGATTTAATTATTACAGCTACAGGTTATAAAGGCCAAGAGTATATGGTTGAAAAGTTTTTTGGTAAATCTATTACTAGTAAAATTGGACCTATATGGGGATTTGATGAGAAAACACAAGAATTAAGAAATATGTGGATGCAAACTAAACAACCTGGATTATGGTTTCTTGCAGGAAGTTTGGCTCAATGCAGAATATTTTCTAAATTTTTAGCCTTGCAAATAAAAGCATTTCAAAAAGGAATACTTAACTAAATTATTTTCTATCTTTAGCTAGACAATCATTGTGCAATCTATGAGATGTAATGCTGAAGCTTTGATATTTATTTTCATTGAATTGGAAAAATTATTATCTTCTATACAAACCATTTTTAAATTTTTAGAACGAGATAAAAAAAACATAATAAGCTTACCTGCAGCATCATCAAAATTGCATGCTACTAACCCAAGAGAATGAATGTGGTCTGGTAAAGAGTTTAATAATAGTTTTAATCCATCTGAGTTAAGTGTTGGATTAAAACTAATGCTAAAAGAGTTCAGAATTATTTGTTGATTTTGATGTATCTTCTTCAAAGAGAATGCAATGAGTTCTGCATCATAGACATCAATTTTTGCATTTCTTAAATGAAGATTATAAAATTTGGATTGATTGTAATTCTTAACTAATCTGTCAGCTTCTTTTAAAAAAACTGATTTTTTTATATTTCTTAAATTCTTAATAAGATACTTTATGTCATCATAAGGTAATAAAGCATGTTCTTTTGCTATTACTAAATTAGTGCGTGTTAAAAGAGTTGAAAATAATATTAATGCGCCTGATTTTAATAGTTTACGCTTATTTATATGGAAGGTTTGTTTCATAAAGAAAATTTAATGTTATTAATTTTGTTAGTAAAGCTCTATTTTCTTATATAAGATAATTTATAAGATTAATTATTCAAGACGTTATGTATCTAAATAAATATAGAATATTACGTTATTTTAAGTACGTTTTAAAAATATTAAAATAAAACATAATCAAATAAAATGAAAAATAATATTAATTTTTATGGTCTAATTTTAACCCCAGTTTTATCTTCATAAGAAATAGCAACTTTACTCATATCTGCGTCTATACCAAATTCTTCTATTGTTTCATTTAAAAGTTTTTGAGCAAGTTTTCCAAGAGGCATATCTATTGTATTTGAATTAGCTATT
>Ga0115005_10000256_pt1 | contig 40702 bp, 35 predicted proteins | sample ArcOceMetagenome_FD_87163 | JGI IMG/M metagenome (GOLD analysis project Ga0115005, IMG submission 87163) | Marine eukaryotic phytoplankton communities from Arctic Ocean - Arctic Ocean - Greenland ARC118M Metagenome | ecosystem: Environmental > Aquatic > Marine > Oceanic | place: Arctic Ocean... | reverse complement strand
GAGTCTCAAATGTCTTTAGACCCTCGTGACTGGACAACAGCCCTGTCCAGTCTTACCACCGATGGCGCGCATCTCCTCGCAAAATGAATCCGAGATAATTCCCAGATTGAGATTTGAACCATGATAAGATAATAAAGATGTTATATCAAAATAGCAGGTTTTACTGCTCTTTAGCTTTGAAATTTTTGTCTCCAGACATGAATTTCGCGCTACAAGAAAGAAACTGTACCAAGGTACACCAAGCAAGTCACATAAAACTTCCGCCGCTACTCACACCCGACACCCGAAATTCAACGGATGCATTCATTCATTCATTTTACTCCCTTGAACATTATTCAGAAGTCGCAACTTACCTGTAACCATTAGCCTGTAACCATTAGCCTGTAACCATTAGAACGAGTATGAGCATGAGTGCGAGCATGAGCACGAGCACTAGAGCCAGTGGCAGCACAAGAACTAGCGGCACCTCTAGAGCGAGTAGCAATGCATCCAAGAACTCGCGATCGCGGTACTACGCAACACTGGACGAATACCAACTCCATAAATATACAAATAGAAACAGCGCAAATGCCAAAACTGACACCGGCAGCGCCACTGTAAATAATAGACATGCCGATAGAAGGGATAGAAAAATGGAGTACAAATCTTCCAAGTATGAACACGTCGTGAATCAAAGGGAACCTAAATCTGGATCTGGATCGTCCTCCAAGTCAAAGGTCAATTCCATTAGACCACTTGCTCCTCCGTCCTCCTCCAACCATACTTATGATTATGTCCACCCAAAACGCACCTCGCCACATCGAGAACGCAGTCGAAGAGAAGAACATCGAAATCGAGAAGAATACTCAAGACAACCAAGTCGTAGCCCCCCCAAGAAGCGTTCCGAAACACACACTAGTAGTTCTGCACGGCCCATGAAAACAATGTTTCGCAAAAGCGCAATCCAAGATGTCATAAAGACCTTTCAATGCAACGAAACCAGTGTTGCTTCAACTACAGTGTATCAGAAATATGATGGGAAATCTCGAAGCTCAAACAAGAGTGGCAGTAAACCAAGCAGAAAGGACCCGCAACCAAATGAGGCACACAATGCATTAGATAACTCCCTCCTAGAAAAAGATGAACAATCCGCATTTCATCCTTTTGATAGTGATTCTACTAACCGTGATAATGACGACAAGAGCAGTGGGAGAATAAAGAACTGGCTGGATTCACAAAGGAATGAAAATGGACCCTCTCCGCTCAAAAATCTATTGAAAAATCCGATCCAGGTGTGCAGAGAACAATTTACAGAGGAACCGACAGTCCAAATGAAGGAAAGTGCATCTTATTTTGAAAGGAATAGTAAAAATGGGGGTATTTATCACGGGGATAAAGACAAAGCCTTCCTCAAGCTCAAGAGTACATGGGGTGATGACGATTTGAGTGATGTGTTTCGGAAACCTAGTCCAGAAAGACGGAGGGCCGCAGATAAAGTTCACGATCCATTTTTGAGTAACGGATTACGTGAGTCGACGAAAAAGGCGGAAAGGGACGAAGCCGATGCGGAGACAGAGAGGTTCAAGCGCGCTGCAATGGATAGTGTCAAGAAAGTTATTCAATATACCAATGATGATGTTATGAAGACAACGACATCATTGAAAAGGGGCGGGAAGTCGCCGACGCGTGCGGTAATGCTGAAATCTAATCCGCGAGATAATGTTCCATCAAGGAGAAGTCCTAATCGCGAGCGGCAGCGAGATCGGAGCCGTAGTCATAGCCGTGGAAACTCGAGTACTTCGAGCAATTATCGAGGGATCCGGACGGTGAAGGAAATTCTAAAGGATCACAAATATACTCATACTCCGAGCGTAGACAGCAATCTATTGGACGAAACTTTATCGGATTCAGAGGAGGAAACGCCGCGAGAAAGAAATAAGAAGCGGCCGGGTAAATCACTTGGTGGAAAGACTCCAGGAACAGGTCGAACCGTCCAAACTGAAAGGATGACACCGTCTCCCTTGCCTACTTCTAATAATGAAAGCAATCATGACCCATTGCTCGCACCATCAGAGACGCCAAATACATTACGGGATGTAAAGTTGACACTGTTTGAAGAAGGCAATCCGATCAAAACAGTGCCAAAAGCACAACCCCAACACGCTAGGGCAGAGGTCGCGATGAAAGATCGCACCGTGCAAAAAATGGACCACGACCGAGAAGTAAACGAGAAGCAAATCGATGAATTGAAGACAGAATGGAAAAGAAGTCAATTGCAAATCAAGCGGATGCTGGCAGAGGAAGTAGTAGAATGGTTCAGGAACGAAGAAGAGGCCGGGGTGATGATGACGGAGATGATGAAATTGAAGAAGTCAAATGAACGTGCTTTGGCCGAGGCTGGTGCGGAAAAGCGGGCGAAGACGTCTTTGGAGGAAGAACATGAAGCACTGAGGAAGCAGCTGGCGCGGTACAAAGCGCGAAAGTTTAATACAAACAAATCTGGTGACGAGGGATCTAAGATAGAAGACGAACGATCGGGATCGTGTATATCGAGCGAAAGTGGTTCCAATCATACTACATCCACGGCCTTCACTCTCTCAGAAAAACTGACTATGCAGGCTGTCATTGTTGATTTGAAAGCTACGCTCAGCGAAAAAGAAAAGTGCTTTGATGAGCAAAAGAAGTCACACGAAGAGAAAGAAATTGCCCACAAAGCTCAAATTCATAAACTGATGCGGAATCGCAAGGATCAAAAGTCTAATGCAGAATTCACTGTTTTGGAAACTCAAATGAATACATTACAACATAATGTAGACCTGCACAAGGATCAGTTAAAAGAAAGTGAGATTTATGTTAAGGAGTTGGAGGAGACCATGGACAATCAATTGCGAGTCTGGCAAGAAGAGGAAGAAACATTTCGTGCGGAATCGAAAGAGTTGAAAACACAATCCGACCAAGCAGCAAAATTTGAAGAGATGCACCGAGCAGCACAGGTTCAATTGAAAGAGTTGCAACAAGAATTATTCCATGCAAATAATGACACAAAGCAGCTTCTCACAATAAAGGAAAATCTTGAGCACCAGTGTAAGGCATCCGTAGGTCTAGAAAGATCCGCGAGAGAATCGTCCGAGCAGTATAAAGAGACAATTAGAGTCCTACGAGAAGAAAAGGAGGATCTCGAGAATCTTCTTCAAGATTTAAAGATTCGGTTTGAGACTCAGAAAGAACTTTCGTTTTCCATTGACATCGAGAATGAAATAGAAATAAAGAAACTCAAAGAGCAATTGAAACACGCTGCTTTCAGGGTCCAAATAATGAGGAATGAGTCTCCAAAACGGAACCGTCCTGGCAGTGCCGATGATATGTCAGAGGAAATTACTATTGCCAAATTGATGCAGCAATTGAAGGTGGCCGATGCGAAGGCTGAAGCTGCTTGGGAAGCCCAGAGGAATGCTGAAGAGAGTCTAATCTCAATCCACTCCACAGAAATAGTGAACAGTAGCGACGAAGGTACGGCGCGTACAGAAATCGAATCACTGACACGAAAACTTCACGAGGCTAGAGCTAGATCGCGACGAATTGCGGTGAAATCAGAGGAGGAGCTGTCTAAGCTGCGTGAATCAGAAGGGGATATGAGAATCTTGGCTAGTAATTATGAGCAGGAAGCCTCGAAATTAAAGCAAAAATTGAAGAAAATCCAACATCAGTATTCCGATGAGTTTGCTTCAAGAAAACGAATCGAGAGTACACTACGGAACGAAATTTCCTTATTACGCCAGGAAAAGGCGTCTTCTGCTTCAAGTTCGTCGCTACCAAACTCCATAAACACTCATTCCAATAGGATTGGTAAGGAGTTGCAGCATCTTGTTGAAATTGCATCGACTTTGCATACTACAATGAGTCTCATCACAAAAGCGAAGCAAAGAATTGGAAAAGATATCCTTGAGAAAATGATGACTGGCGTAGAAGACCTACGAGCGGTTGTAACAAAAGTTGAGGCCGCTGCAGAGGAAGACAAATTTCAGATAGAGAACGCATTCATTGTGTACGAGTCTGCTGTGCATTCTTATGAAAGCCAAATTGAAGAAGTGACAAACAAAATGAAGCGTGTGAAGGAAGAACTTGCCGAATGTCGGCTGCAGCGGTCAGAAGGCGCACAGAAATCAAAACAAGCCGAAATGGACATGCTTGCCAAGCTCAATGGTCTAAAACGCCGTTTATCAGAAGTTCAAAAAGAGTACGATGCATACAAGAAAAAGGTAGAATCTGAAAATGAAGCGCGTCCTGAATTTGCTCACAAAGAGTTCGATGCATACAAGAAAAAGGTAGAATCTGAAAACGAAGTGCGTCCTGAATTCGTAGATAATTCCAAGCCGCCTATGAACAACGAGCCCAATAAGAAGACATGGAAAATGAAGTTGCATCATGGTGTTTCAAAAGGCGATGTTGAGATGAAATTACATGAGGAGGACGACTCCATGGGTGCAGCAACAAGTCAAAGTATTACATCCTTTCGCAGTTTTGAACATTCAGTCAAGGAATCATCGACTTGCGAGGACCCTACAAGTAGGACTGCTCAGGAACAAGCTGAGTCCACTAGGACTTTAAAGGAAGAGTCCTCGTCTCCAATTACGACCGACGAAGAAGAAGAAGGATCAACAGATTCAATTAGGTCTCTCACGATTGACGATGATAACAGCCGATCCCAAGCCTCCAACAGTAGTATCCGCATCGATGAGATCGAGAGCTCACCTACTCATTTGACACTTAAATCTGAAAGTGTAGACAATTCTAGTGGTGCTGAACTTATGTCGATACATGACAAAATAACAGATGAACAAGCCAATGACAGTATTGAAAGTACCGAGAGCGGTATCATGGAGCTTAGAGGAGATGATTCGGTAGTAGATTATTCAAGGGAACATATCATGGAGCTTAGAGGAGAAGATTCGGTTGTAGATTATTCAAGGGAAATGGAAACATCGATCGGGGATGAAGAATCAAAGTTTGAATCAGTTGATGATTCCCCGCTATCCAATGATTCGAAGCAAATGGAAAAGTCTATAGGAGATGAATCAATTTCTGATTCTTTCCACTCCAACCCTCATGACTGCTATGCAAGTGATTTCAGTTTTGACGATAAGGATCAAGGAAGCGTCTGATTGACAGTTACGATAACTATCTAGATGACGAAAGTTTTCCATTAATGATCATTATATTATCTTTTTCGTAGAAACTTATTTCTTTCTCTGATCAAGAGGCAAGCGGACGGGTGGTGTCTTTTAGTGTCTAATGTCTAGTTGTCTTTTCAAAATTCGCTGTCCATGACAGGGACAGGTGGTACCTCTTCACTGCCCAACGAGACATCCACATCCGCTTCCAATCCTTTTTGAGATCGTACAAGATACACGAGCATACCAAACACAAAGACACCCGTCGATAGGAACAGAAATACAATGATCTTGGCCTTTGACGAGTTCTTGAATTCTTGACCCCATCCAATGAGTTTTAGCACCCAACCAATCTTCTTCTCGTCCATGTTGGCAAAGGCACCGATTGTCTTTTCGATCTGCTCATCAGTCAGTTTATCAGCCATGGCAGGGTTTGCAGAACGGAGCATATCCTTCATCATTTTAGGATTTTCTTTAACCATATTCAACATATTTTTTATTTGTGCTGGATTTGCATTGTTGAGCATGTCCATTGGATTCTGCGGAATGCCACCTTCAGCACCGGCACCGCCGGTAGACCCGTCTGGAAACCCTTCCCCTGCCATTTTCTGCATCTTTTCAATCTCCTCCGGTTTCATCCCCTTCATCTGTTCCGAAACCTGCTTCATCATGCTTGGATTATTCGCCATGGTCTCCATCTGCTGGATCGCCATATTTATTTGCGCATCGCTCCAGTTGGCCATGGCAGGGTTCATGTTCCTGAGTTGATCCGGTGTCATATTTTTCATCATTGCCGCCTGTTGCTTGAGTTGTTCGGGGGACATATCGGCCATGCTCTTCGCGGCATTCGCAGGGCCAGGGCGAGACATGGCGGGTGGTGCCCCACTAGCACCAGCACCAGGAGCACCACCATTAGCAGCTTGCATGCGCGCCTGTTCGAGTTCCTCTGGAGACATGTTTTTCACTTGTTCCTTCATTTGGTTCAACATTTCAGGGTTGCTAGCCATCATTTCCATCTGATTGGCTGCCATTTGAATCTGAGCATCACTGAAACATGCCATTTGAGGGTTCATTCTTCTGATCTGACTGGCTGGCATTGTTCTCAACATTTGCGCCTGTTGACGCATCTGGTCAGGTGAGAGGTTAAGTGCAGAACCTCCGTTTTGTTGTCTGCCGTTACCGTTAGATCCCATGGAAGCCTTTTGGTTGTTTTCCTGTTCAAGGTGTGTGTACAAGAGATCGGCGACTTCTTCTTCGGATTCGGTCTTGATCTTGACCATCTCACGGAGTTGAGACTTGTCATATCCGCTGAGCTGCGTGACCTCTTTCAGAGTCAAGAGAGTCTTGAGTTCACTGATAGAGAGAGAGTTCACGGAACGAGGCTCGTATTTTAAATTCATGGGTCTGATGCCGAGCGTTTTACCAGATTGGATAAGAAGCACTTGTTGTCTCTCATCTGTTAATTTTGATTTGATCACTCCGACTTTGCCATTGAACTCAGTGCCTTTGGTCAAGTTTTGAAGAATTACGCGGCTTCCTACGGGGAATAATGTTCGGCTGGTCATTGTATACAGTATTGATTGGTGAGAAGAAATCAGTAAGTTGCTGTATTACAGTACGTTCAATTATGTACGAGTGAGTAGAAAGGAAGGTATGCACATGCATGCTCAGAATGCTAAATAGATCTGAATGGATTTCTACGGCTTTCGGCTTTCGCGAATGAGCAACTATATCTTATCCTTAACTAAGTAAGGAGATATACAAACGGATATATCCAAGAGACCAACGGCCTATTTACAGTCATATTTATAGCTAAATTCCCAGGACCAACGGCCACATTCCCAGGACCAAGAGCGACATTACAGACCAAACTCAAATCGAAGTAGCCATAAGAAGTAAGATTCACTACTACGTTTACTTACGCGTATCAATATACTTAGCTGATTCTTCAACAACGCTACCATACATGCTAGCGTTGTAACCAACGTTACCAAAAAACAAGAACCAAAGCCTTTTGGAGCGAGAAAGTAAAGTTCAGAGTTTGTAACGGTACACGTATGTCATACTTTGGGGTTGAAAGGCAGACGAGATCGAGGTGTTCTATTGGTTTCCCGTACTTTTACCCCACCCATCTAAATTTTCAATATGCAGGCTGATCAGCCAGGGGAGACAAAAGAAAACACGAAAGCATCACAGTACGTGTAGTGTAAATTTGCTGATTATAAATAATAATAATACAGTAATAATGTTACGTGTACACGTACACACGTAGTGTACATTTTTCGTTGTCATTTTCAATTTGCAACGCTTTCATGAAGAGTGCATTACGCACGGGCACTTGTAATAAATTATAAACCCATTGGCCCTCAATAGAGTCATCTTGCTGTTCGTTTTAGTCACTCTTTTTGAAAAAGTGCTTGAAAAAATTCTTTACTTGTTCCCAGTGTTCCTTGATCCATAGTTTCACTATTACCCACCATGTGATATCAATATCCTATCAAAATGGAGGGTTTTGTGAGAACATGAAATTCCATTGGAAGAGATTCAAGTTGCAAATGACAAGACAAGATATCTCACCTCAAACTCTATTCCAATTACGATACCATGTTTATAATCAATGACAACCTCCAGAATTTCGAGGTTTATCTCGATATTATCAATTGAGACCGGTTGGGATCCATTGTTCGGTGGCATATCCACAGTTTCTGACGATTTATAGTATAGAAATCCTTCATGACCCGAATCGAACTCAACTGCCAGCTGCGTCACAGTCGACATCCCTGCATCAACGGCAGCTCTTAAATCAGGAAAATCTCCGTAGTGTTTCCTCCTGAGAAACAATTTTGGCCCTTCTCCTTCCATGGACGATTCGTAAGTAAACGTGCGTGCGGTGGTATTCAGAATCAACGTTGCAGGACGACTAATTAGGATATATTTCCCGGTGGAACCGTTGAGTTCTGATCGTGTGTTATCGTCACTGTATGGCAGTCCATATTCCTGATAGTCGTTTTTGCAATACTCTACCAGGCCTGGACCAAATTCAAAGCGATCGCAATAACTTGGAACTCCCTTTGTCAAAGCCAAAAATGTACAGCAGGTATACCGAGTATTTACTTCTCCAAATGGAAAATCTAAGGAGTTCATGAATGTGGAGCCAGGGACGAAGTAATCTCCGTTTTTGCACCCCTTCTTTTCGCATAGACCTCCTCCGAGATGTTCATCCAAATCAGCCCACTTGGAACATCCGTCGACATCACAATTGGCACCGTCTATTGCTGTGAACCCTGAATTAGCGTACTCATCTGCCAAATCAAAAAGGCTATGACCCAGTTCATGAATTGCGACTTTCGGTCCAAGCTCGTGTATTGACGTTGTGGCTAGATTGGCATATCGATATCCACCACCGCCATATGTTTTAGAGTTTTCTATAACAATTGTGTTCACGTTCACACCGGGAGGGAAACATAATTGTGACAACTCTTTGGCTTTAGTGGTATCACAACATAGTAAGTTTTCCGACCCTTGACATTGAAAGTCGCAAAAGCTTTCTGGTTCCAGGTCTTCCACGTAGAATGCATTGTATCTAGTATTTGCAAAATCAAAGAACTCGAAATCGTTGAAAGCATAGAAAGTTCTCGCTACCTCCATTCTCCAAGAAGAGACTTCGCTGAATCCACTTCCGACAAATATGAGTACAATCATATTCTCATCAAAATTTTGCATTGGAGTCTGTTTCAATGCTTTGCATGAGGGGCTCGCATAACATGTGTTCTCCCGACATGTCCAAGACTCACAATCTCGATCTGTTTCGCAGAACTGGCCGATGCTCTGCTTGGACTTGCAATTATCGCACGTTTTTGGGCAATTCTTTTTCACTCTGACATGTTCATTATCGCGAAGGGCACACCGTTCACTGGGACTTTCTCCTACCCACTCGCATGTCTTGTAAGGGCTGTCGTTGAATGTGTAGAGATTGTTATCTGTACATGTATTACTGTACACTGTGCGAATGCGTATGCACATAAGCACGAGAGCAAATAGTTTGATCTGTGTACCACTTCCTTTCATGTTGTTCTTTTGATTTTGTAATGCTTGCATCGCTTGTATGTTTTCTCAATTTTAGGAGGTCCATCTTGGATAGAATTGATCGTGAGAAAAAAATTGGTAATCACTCTTATGTCGAAGAAGGTGCACCGATGTGTGACTGAAAATTTCGAAATTTGTGAGGAAGTGCGCCAAATTAAAATTGCATGATATGGATGACTGGTTTGCAGTAACTGTCATTAACCGTCTATCTCCACGTCACAACATGGGTTTTTGTCGCGTCAGGAGACTTCCATACCGGGACATGTTACAACTAATTTAATAGCAATCCATACAGACAGTTACAGTACACGCACTTCTATTTCTATAATGTTAGTATTAATTTACCTTTACTTTTGCCAGCCTCAATGTAACGATGTGCGTCTGCTGCTTTCTCTAAAGGAAATTCTTTGTCAATGCAAACCTCCAATTTCCCATCTTTCACCCATTTGAAGATTTCATCCATGCGACCCAATAGCTCTGACCTGGACGAAATATAGTCAAGTAGTTTTGGTCTGGTGACAAAAGCAGATTTTTTCGTCAATCTCAAAAGCGGAAAGGGTTCAACCTTGCCCGATGCATTGCCGAAACTGACAAAGATACCTTTTTTGGCCAAGCATTCTAGGGAAATCTCTGCAGTTGATTTACCAACACCATCGAGAACGAGCTTTACTCCTTCGCCATTTGTGATTTCCATTACTTTCTTGACAATGTCGACGCTATGGTAATTTCCATGCTCGCATCCTTCCTCCGTCTCCAATATAATTAACTCATCACAACGAATCCTCTGTGCCTTTTCAACTTTGCCTTTCGAACACGTACCAATCACTTTATAACCATTTATTTTTGCCATCTGAGCAGCCCACTGGCACGTTCCAGATCCAACACTGTAAATTAAGCACCAATCACCCTTTTGAATCAGGTTTGCATGAGCAGAGTTGACAAGATAGTGGGCTGTCAATCCCTGAACCATGCACGCCAGTGCTTTCTTCATCTCAATTTCAGGTGGAACGTGTATGAGTTTAGCGACGGGAACAAGAGTGTATTCTGAGTATGTCTCGAGGCATGAATAAACTACTTGATCTCCAACATTGAACCCCTTTCCTTCAAAGTCTCCCTCGTCACCTTTCATTATGGAAACTATGGTCCCGCCTCCTTCTTGACCACACACAAACGGAACATTCCTTGGATAAAGTCCTTGTCTGTGGTAGGTATCAATGAAGTTTAATCCTGAATAAGAATTCTTCACTATGGCATGGCCTTCAATTAGTGTTGGAGTTGGATAGTTCGATTCGAAGTGCAGAGCTTGTGCTGATGATGCAGGACCTGTCTCCCGCACAACCACGGCATTCATTGTCTTGATGTCCCCTCTCATCATCCCCTCTTGTGAATGCAGCAGCTGATGAATACTCGTAGAACCCACGTTCGTTCCCTTCTGCCTGTTCTCTGGCATCGGCAGGCGTCGCAAGAAGAAGCGCAAGTTTGATCTGTGTATTCTCAATGACTTATATTACTTTTCTTTAAAACACATAATGCATACATAAATACTATAACATTCCAGTGTGATGTAGGTGGTTAACATACTTGCCTTTCACGCAGGATCCCAGAGTTCGAGTCTCTGCACCGGAAAATGTTTTTACTTTTGATGACGGTGAACTCGAACACACTAGTCGCACTCTCGAAGTTCTACATAATACTGGGGTACTGAACTCGAACTACTCGAACACACTCTGTACTTTTACTGAACTTGCGTCGTCACGATTTGAGCAAGAACACTCGGACGGAACAGAACCACCTTACCGCATATTCCTAAAACTCCTAACAAATCTCAAATCACTAACAAAAATGAGCAATGCTCCAAGTAGCTCAACAGTAGACGCGAGAAATTCAAATCCGTCCCTTCTTCTGACATGCAAGACTTTTTTGCATTGGAATGGATTGTATTACTTCACCGTTGCATTCAACTTATGTCTACTCTTCAATGTGGCTCAAACTAGAATCTATTTGATACTGTTCTATGCCCTCCTGCGCGTGCTTTCTCCGGGATCATGGGGATGCCAACATGACGATGGATGCGTGTGGAGAACATTCAGTGAAAGACTCTGTTTTCCCTGTACCACAATGCGGCAATACCTCAAGTTGTCTTTTACTGAAAGACCACTGCCCAAAGAATTCGTGAAGGAAGAAGCTGCGGCAGGCGCACAATTCATATTCGCCACCTTTCCCCATGGCTGTGGGTGTGAATATAGAATTGCGATGGATGGTATTATTCAGCAGGTCATGCCCAATATTATTGCCAAAAACAATCTCAGAGTGCTGGCCGCATCTGTTTTATTTTACATTCCTATCATTCGAGAAATGTCCCTCTGGACCGGGTGCATCAGCGCTAGCCGGAAAACGGCCGAAAGGGCGCTTGAAAATAAAAGATCTTTGCTCATTTTGATCGGCGGAGAAGCGGAACAAATTATGACCACGCATGGGGAAGAGAAGGTTTATTTGTCAAAACGCAAAGGTTTTATCAAACTAGCCATGCGAAAAGGAGTAGCTGTTGTGCCCCTGTATGTTTTCGGTTGCAATGATTATTTTTACACCAGTAAAATGTTTTACTCGTTACGGTATAAGCTCATGAGGAATTTGGGAATTTGTATTCCTTTGTGCGCTGGACTTTGGGGGAGTTCCTCGTGTCCTCTTCCCAAAAAGACCACAATCGTTTTTGGCAAACCTCTTCGCTTCAAAATGGAAGGCTCCGAGCCGACAACTGAAGAGTTAGATGCAGCCCACACCTTGTTCACAAAGGAGCTTATCTCGTTGTTTGACGATCATAAAGTGCCTTTAGGTTTTGGGGATCGCATGTTAAAAGTGATGTAAACAAATTGCAAGATTCGTGCTTTTAATTATTATGTAATCATGTACGGTTTGAACCCAAAATCTCATGTGCTTCCTCGAAAGCTTGGGTAAAAGGGATCACACATCATGAACTTGTCCTTGGGATTGATTTTTGTGACATATCCTACGATGCCGTCATATTTGTATCCAAATTTCTCCTTACCTTCCGGGCCAACAAGATTCAAGTCAACCGTTAAGAAAGTATCTCTGTGTTTTTTTGTATTCAAGAGATAACGATATAGGGGAACCGCGCCTTGCTTCTTATTCTCGAGAACGCACCCATCCTTTCCTTGCGATTTGAAACCTTGCATTTGGCCGTCGTTCTTGACCTCAGCTTCATCGGTGGTATAAAAGTGATCTAAAACAAGGTAAAATAGTCAGGTATGGGCTTTCAAAAGAGATGATAAAATTCACCGATTGAGATATTCTTACTTCTTACCTTTGTATTTCTTCGTGTCCAAAACGAAGCGATAAAGAGGCACTGTATCTCTTACGGAGCATTCGTACACGTATGCTGCGATCCCTTCGTAACGGTAACCATCTTTACCCTTACAGCGATTCATTTCATCAAAATTGGTTGTGTAAAACTGGTCCGAGGAGACCAATTCACCTTTTCCCTTCTGGCCAAAATTGTATTGGTGTAAAGGCACTAATTTACCTGTTTGTGCGCTGACTATAGCGACGAGTTGAGCGATGATCAAAGTGATAGTGGAGGTCTTCATTTGGTTGAATTGGGCTTGTATTGCGATATTCGAATATTGGGTTGTCAAGGTAGATTTGACTCTAGATTCTGTTTTATGGAATAGAAATGCACTTACAACCACGCATTATCGTCCATGCTTCTATTGTGGCCAACCCTTTATGCGAACCAACTGAGCAAGCTATGCGAACAATCGAGCATACCGCAGCTCACTGCCTTAGCATTCTGGCATAACGAAAGTTGGTCCGACCCATGCACACTTTGAGGAATAGATCGTGAAGAAGGAAACTTTCGTAATGGAATTTAGCATTTTTGAAAATGTACACGGTACTCGTAGGCAAGGAGCGCCAGTATTAGTTCCAGATCTTGCTTGTAATCTCTGCTTCCTGCTTGTAAAATGTACTCTAGCCTCTAGACGGTCAAAAGCTTGAAACACACGATTGGGTCTTGATGGGAGGGCTTATACTCGAACCTACGTATGCGTTGTACCGTATAAACCGGCATTTTATAGAGAATTTCTGCCCAATGCCTGGTGTGATGGAACAAAAGTCGGATCACTGATCCTTCTTTGATCTAGGATAACTTTCTTCTACTTTCTCTTTTACAATAACACCTTTACTTTACCGGCAAGTATCCTAGTAGATTTACCTTTTTGCGAATAGTACGTATAGTGGAGATCAAACCCGCAGATGTTGGATGCTACGAAAGTTTGTCTCTAGCTAGTTCGTTGAAGTCAGATATGAGTGATCTGTTCTACTAACTGTACCCACGTAATCTTGCCGGGCATGCTTCGAGACTTAATGGCATGGTGCCACGGTTTTGCTACATAGTATTATTGATGGTTTTTCTTTTTCTCAATTCATTTCTATTTTATAGCAAGCACTTTTGTCATTTCAAAATCTAGCTACACGTACGAGTACAATACCAAGTTCGAAATTTCTGTTACTGTCATCAGGCGCTCTCTTGAAAGATTTTAACCAATGAATCATAACCACCAATTCCACCAAATGCAATCCAGGTTAAGCAGTGATAATGTTGACAACCTTTTTCTTCTTCCATGGATGCGCACTGAAATTAACAACACCGTCAACCTTGGCAAATAATGTGTGGTCCTTTCCCATGCCAACGTTCTCACCAGGATACCACTTCCTTCCTCTCTGTCTTGCAATAATAGATCCAGCAGTAACTTTTGTATTTGCATGGGCTTTGATTCCTAATCGACGACCAGCAGAGTCACGTCCGTTGTTTGTAGACCCGCCCGCTTTTTTTGTGGCGGTTCTGACTTGGGTGAAGATATGGGACGGCTGTTTCATAGAAACCGCTCCATATTTTATTCTGAATGAGTTGAAAATTTGTGATGACATGATTGTACAAGGTAGAAAAGAGTCTGTGGTTGTTTCTCGGTTGGCCTATGGTTCGTCCTCTACAGCTAGCAACTGTCCAACTGGTATCGGTGCGTTCACGGTCAATGTGTTTCTGTGTGTTAGTGGTTCGGTTGGTGCGCATGCACTCAATAATGGATGTTTTACCCCCTGCAGAAATCCCAATCCGACGAAAACAGTAAAACGAAGACTTTTTTTATAAAATAAAAACTGAAAAACTTTTATATAACTGCCTGAAGAATGAAAACATGCACCACAAACCAAAAAACAAGGTCCAGGCACCCCCCCCAGCGCACTCCCTACTAGAGACATAAAAAGATTCGTGTAGTGTAGTAATAGAATATCGATCCCCATAATTCATTCATACGAATAATCATATTTCAACATTCATTTGGCCTTCATTACACTACCAATTCACACAGAGTTTATACTACATACAGATTGCTTTTTAATTCCGTATACGAATGAATCCTTATTATGTTCCTCAAAAATTCTATCCTTTGGATCTTGTTAATTGATCTTCGCAGTTTAACTACGTGTAGTTCACATCAATTTTGTGCGGTATTCCAACCTCAACACCGTCACCAGTATATTCTATGCCTGTCGCTGCAAGGTCACTACTCTCGTTGATTTGGTCCAAAAATTCGTAGAGCTCCGGTGTCACGAACGGGGAGCCTTCCAATCCCATAATTTCCTCATCCGCAATGTAACAGTATAAAAGTGTAGAGACGGTTTCTCCGAGGACATCTGTGAAAAATTCTGCAATAAACCACGATAAGACAGCAATAACAAATGTCACTGATACAATGTTGTGTATTGCGTCTTCGTAAAACATATCCAACATAGCAAAGGAAGCAAGCGAAACACTGGACGTTATCAAGACTTTGCAGAAAAAGACAGAGAAAAATGGAACTGATCCTGCCTCCTCTAAAAACTCTTCATTGCGGCATTTGAGGTAATGAGATTCGTGCGAGCCCTTGCAAAACGATGATCCAAAAATCGATGTGTGATGATAAGCCATCTTGCTCGCAAATTTGAGGAATCTTTCGAGAACGAACAAGTAACACTGGCAACAACAGATTATCGCATCCATGCACGTGTTGTCTGCTCCAGAGCGCTTGATACAAGATTGGATCAATAGAACGGGCGAGCGGCAAAGACAAATGGGTTTGATCAATAATGATCCAGACGCAGCTGTTCCAGCATGTTTGATTAGTGTAGTTCCTATATTGGCAGTGACAGATACTGCATTACCGTCCTCTTTCTCTGGAGTGTAAAACCACTTTGAGATGCATAATGACAGCGTTAATTTTCCTAGTGCAGCGATGAACTCAGATGTCCAAATCGCAACAAAAATAGTAAACCAGAACCTATGACGACGTTGCCAACAGTTAGAGAGGTTCTACAAATCACAAGTTACAACTTCATCAATCGCTACTTACATGTAGTTTGCCAATACCGAATATGACTGAGAGATGTGAGAGATTTCGTAGCCAAACATATTGGAACTTTCCATCGTAAATGTCTTTGAAGATGCCAGCATCAACATCCAAAATGCCAATGATCCAACTAGTAAAGTGAAAGCAAAGGTCTGAGCGATTGCAACTGTGAACACAAATGTTACCTCTTTGATAGCAAAGGACGCTGCTTTCGAAATAGAAATTGCATGCCTGATTTGTGTTTTCATAATTACAACAACAAATAGCATGATGCCAGACAAAGCCCATGTGCCATATGCCAATACTTTCACAACTAGCACTTTGAAGTTAGAATGAAGTCCAGTCTGATCTAACTCGTAGTCGTTAGCTAGAAAGAATAGCAATGTACCTGCACCTCCAAGTACCAAAGGCACCAATCCTGCTGAAATCCAAATGAGTGGGGCGATGCAGCAGGAGAAGCGGAATAGGACAAGACAAATTAACCCTAAAAAGATAGACCCACCAAATCCCATGCCACTAACAATCGGAAAGGAAGTACGCAAGTCTCTCATGAGAGTTTTGATGTAAAATCGATTCTCAAAATTCTGGAAAGTCTCCGATGTATCCAAACCTTGGGCTTCTGCTTCTCCGTTTACTTTGCTAATAATAGGAGTGATTGACATCGGCGTGCAATGCCCATTGAGTGAATGTGATCCAATCTCATACATGCAACCTCCACACGTAACAAGTACAGATGGATCATTTGAAACGGTTCCATCAGAAGAACATCCTACTATGGCAAGTAGATCGTCGTTTTCTTTACAGACAAGATCATCAATCGATGCTGGTTCAAGGTTGCTCTGGGATGGACATTCATCAACACAAATACCATTCGAGACTGTATCGACAGGATGCCAGAAGGCAGGCAAAACTTGACCACTGGAGTCCTTGTCAACTCCACAAAGACGCCCTTTGTAATCAGCTGGGTGGACGAGGACATCAATATCTCCATTCTGTATCGACCATACTCCAATCCATATTGTGACACCCCAGGTAGCTAGTAATATGATTAGGCACAAAGGATCAGTGACACGTCTAGTTCTAACGGGACCATCAAAACCTGCAGGAGGATCTAATTTATTAGCGGCACCGTTTGCTAAATCAAACGGGTTAAATGTTTCGTGAAATTCACCCGTTTTGTGTTCTTCTTCACTCATAGCGCGTGAGACTAAGATATTATCTTTTATGGAAGTCGGTAAAGTAAGTCAACTGTGAAGAAGATGGTGATGTTGTTGTTGTTTCTATGATTTCAGATTTGAGATTGGCGTTGATTTTTTTCAGATTCAACGCATTCCGCATTCAAAAGATTGTCGGAGGAATGCCAACTTCCTGCGACTTCTTGATAAATATAGCCTCGCCCGAAGTCTATTGACATTTTCGAATTTTCGAATTTTCTCGTATTAATAATTCATATTCGAACATTCTTCTTTCGTATTGAGAAAGAAATAAGGCTTTCAGTGGGTGTCAACAAGCTTCTCGGAACAAGGAGGTAGAAACAATAGGATACACATCGATCAATGAGAACTCTAGAGAATAGAGTTCACAGAGTACAAGCGCAGAATGCGACGAAGAATCCTGATTCGCTTCGCAAAATCTGATTCTTCTGAAGAATGAGGAATGAAAGCAAGATCAGTTTTGGCTTCGGTTCGTATACGTGTACTCTTGCAAATTCCACACAAATTATTTCATTTTTCGTTCTAGAGAGATAAAGGTAAGACGCCATTGCGCTTTCGGTCAAAGATTCCAATACTTGTAAACAGCACTATTTTATTATAAGACTCACATTCATCCCTTTGTCTACAACGCAGGCTTGTGAAAGATAATGGAAGTCTCAAAGTTTAAAAAGATCTTTGTAATTTTAATGCTCTCTGTGGCATTCGGTGTAGATGTTAATAATGTCAAAAATCAGGATTTTGAGAAGCATGAGCTTATACAGGGAAATGGTGACAAACATGTGGTCCATGCCATTGAGGGTGCAGTACTAGCTGGTTCCGAAGTACCTGATAAAGGTGGTATAGAGCGTGAATTGCGTAAAGGAGGGAACAAGTAAGTTAGTCCTACCAGGTACACCTGTTTCATGGATTTTTATTGATAGGTTCTCACAATTCAATATAATATCTTCAAAAGCCGCAGGAAAGAAGAAGGGGATCGTATCTACAGAGGCAAGGATAAACGCAAGCGCAGGTACAGACGCACGAAGGATAGTAACCGAGACTACGACAGCAAATCCGAGTATGGCGACAGGTATAACCGCAAGAAGTACCGCAAGAAGTATGTATGTCATGAGATCACTGTGAATGGTTACCGAGACAACGAAGACAACGACAGGAAGTCCGAGTACTTGTACTTGTATGGCGACAGGAATACGACGAGTAACGGCAAGAAGTATATATGTCATACGATCCCTGTTGGTTTGGGTCCTGTCTAAAAGATACATCCAACAACCAGCAACCAATCAACTACGTAGTTGCTGGTTGCTACATACATACTGTAAGCAAGCACCTCGAAGAACTTCAGTCAAATTGCTTTAAAAACTAAAAGCTATCTGTTACCGGTATCTTACATCTTGTATCACGAATTCCACATTTTGTATACAGCAAAGCACCATTTTACTAAAACCAATGGACAACGATGCATTATGCCTTCATTTTTCTGCAAGTGTCGATACTGGCAACAATAAGCGATGCTCTCCTTTTCTTACCAAAAAATCTCCTAAGAACCTCAAACCTAAAATCAAGCTCATCTCTGAACATGAAGATCCGTGTTGGACTTGTTGGTCTTCCTAATGTCGGAAAATCAACCCTCTTCAACGCCCTTGCACAAAAGTCTATTGCCCAGGCAGAAAACTTCCCATTTTGTACCATAGAACCCAATGTTTCTCCCATCCCAATCCCCGACCCAAATCTCAAGAGATTAGCTACTATCGCAAAGAGTAAGAAAGCACTTCCTGCAACACTTCATTGCATCGACGTGGCTGGATTGGTTAAAAATGCCTCAAGAGGCGAGGGGCTAGGGAATCGTTTTCTTGCGACTGTTCGGGAGTGCGATGCAATCTTTCACGTAATTAGAAATTACGAAGACGACGATATAATTCACGTCGAGGGAAAGGTGAATCCAGTTGCCGACGCAGAAGTTGTCAATCTCGAATTGTTATTGGCAGATTTGGCTCACGTTGAAAGACGGCTGGATAGAAATTGCGTGGGAGAAGAACGAGATACCTTGGAAAAGGTGTTGGAAGGATTGCGAAAAGGGATTCCAGCGAGAACCATTGGTTTATCAGAGTCAGAAATATTTTCCATCAAGTCAATGGGTTTGCTGTCGTTAAAACCAGTGATCTATGCTTTCAATGTGGATGATGTTGATTTCACATTGAATAAGGAAAATGCAATGGAACAAGCGAGAGGTTTCATGGAACAGATTCAATACTGCGATCTGACGACTGACACGTTTTGTATATGTAGCGCAAAATTGGAGTCAGAACTGGGTTTGCTTAGTCGTGAAGAAAAGAATGAATATTTGGAGTCGCTAGGCATGGAATCATCAGAAGAAGGTGAATTGAGCCAACTTCTAAGCTACAACGTACTTCCACTGCTAGTGAAGGATTTGCTAGGACTTTCATTTGTGTACACAGGTCCTGGAGTACCTCCGGAACGATCGCAAACAACCAAGACGCACTTGTATGCATCAGGCAATATGTCTGCATCAGATCTGGCTGGAAGATTGCATGGTGAAATACAGCGTGGCTTCATCCGCGCAGAGGTTATGAATTCAAATGAGTTGACGCGTTATGAAAATTACAACGCTGCCAAAGACGATGGTTGTGTGCGAATTGAGGGCAGAGACTATGCTCTTCAATCCGACGATGTTGTGCACATTAAGTGGAAGTAAAAGTCAATCATCTTTGATTGCTGATAAGAAATTAAAGCTACGAGTATGATTGCAATGAAAGGTTGCATACCTACACACGGAACGTGAATACATATGCCTTCACTGTATGTACTGTTTCATCAATATATCCTATGAGTACACGTACCGGTACGTATCTATCTTCCCTTAGTCCTAGAGTTACTCTTGATCATGAAGTCTTTTTTCACGTAAGGACCATTCTCAACCTCCCAGTCCTCACACTCCTGACTAAACTCATTCATCTCACAAGGACTCACGGCACCATATTGCTGCCCACCGGGGAAACTAACAATTCTTAAAGACTGAAAGCTCAGTTCTCCAATTCCATTCTCAAACGTGGACAAGTCTGTCTCCGCTGGTACGGCTGCGATAAATTCAAATTCAACGTTTGTAGTCGTTGGTGTGATAGATTCAATCATTGCGAATTGACCTGCATCGGTGGAGAGATCGGGGTTGTTTGCTAGCACAGAGTTACCGGTGACTGTGTCAATCACAAATCCATAAACTCCTACTTTTTCAAGATCCTATCATTGAAAAATGTTTGTGAGGTAATCCTAAATTACACCATGCATCTTGTTTCAGATTCAACGTACGTACCTTGGGAGAAACATCCTCAACATCAGCATTAACAGTGACGCACAAACCCCTCATACCCTTCATAGCTTTCTCTCCAGGAATAGGTCTATCTTTAGGACAGATTTTTGCTGAATAATTTTTAACTTTTAATTTAAGTTTCACAGGCCCCACGGCTTGGGCTTCCTCAGGCGCAACGGTAACAGAAGCTGCACCTGCAATGCCGAGGAAAGATACAGTTTTGAGAAAGCCGCGACGGTTTTGGTTGGATTGAGAAAGTGATGGTTGGTTCGTTTGTGGCGTCGTGTAGGCTGTTGTGAAGCCTAGAATGGAGATGAACAGGATGAGAGATTGCTTCATTTTGAGGTTTTTCTGGCAGAATGAGAATGTTGTGATTTCACTGTATGAAAGTTGCACCAACAAATGATTTACTTGTGTGGGATGAAGATGTAACGCTAGCTTCTGATGTGTTGTTTGTTTTGTGTTCTAGTTTGATGGTCGGTGTCAGACTTGCAAGGTGGTATCCGACCGAATACGCACAAATATTGAAATGCAAATCCAAAGCGGGAAAAATGAATCATCGTATGATAGCGTGTTCCGAAAGATTCTGGGGGTTGGCATTTTTTACACCCTTGGACACCCCTCACAAACTGAATGAAATGAAAATGACCGTGAAAAAAAACGGAAAACGGCAAAACAATAATCGACATAAGCAAACAACAGCTACGTGTATTTTGAATTTGTATGTAAAACATCAACGTACAATTCTACAATCCTCTCATAAAGAAACGTTATCAATCATGGGCTTTGTGTTTAAATTCATTTCAGTGATTGGAGGATGGGTGGCCTTGATGGTACTCGCAATTAGTATTTCCGCAGGGTAAGAAATTCGGTTCTAGGAACTTCATTTTTTGTCTGTAATAATGATGTTCCGTTCATTTGAATGTATTTGAATGTATTTCAAAAAGCGCTATAGTTTCTGAATTCTCACCCATGCCACTATGCCACCACGCTTGCAACCGATATTATACAGGTTGTACCTTGCATGCGAACTGGCTGAAGAATATAGCTCCGTTGTCAGACGCTATTTGCACAGGTCGACGATAGGGATCGGAATAACATTCATTATCCTCGCAATAGACGGTCTCCCATTCAAAAAGTGCGCATTCGGGGTCTTTACGTACATTTCCTACTTGCCTCTTCTCGCCAATTTTCCATTTGTGACACCCCTTTCAATCCAAACCATATGGGCGCTCATTGTTACAATTGCAAATCACTTTTTTTGGTTCAATTACTTTCTCAGTAATGAATACAGAGATGAGCTGAGAACAGGCCATTCAGATGATTCCCTCTTATATGGTGGAAGTCCAGCAATGAGAGTTATGGGATTTCTGTTTATTTTCGTGTGGGTGGTTCCTCTTGGGTTCTTTATTAGTTTAACTTCGATAGAGGAGAGTTTGCCATTTGCGAATAGCGGTAGCGGTCATGGGGGGCAACGTAAGGCCAAGGGTATTTTCAAGAGCTTTGTGGATTCATTATTGGAAAAGAAAAATCAATTGTTTCCACCGGCAGTGAAGCGGTATGATACATATGAAACATATTGATTGAGGCAGAAAATTCAAAGCGCTCGCGCTGGGTATGGTATCATGCTGCTGCGGCTGATTCGAAACGTATCATGGAACGAGCGCACAGTGGTGTAACTTTGATTTGTGATAATGAAAATATGCACATTAAAATTTAATTTCCAGTGAGGATATCATAACTTCTCTCTAAGACTCGATACTACACGTACTCGTATCATTCTATTTGGTCTTTGCACCTACGTTTCCAGCCCATCCAGCGTGCAAGCACACGGCATCAGCAATTGCATGGAAATAACTCGTAGCACGATGCCTCATGGAATTCCTAACTTGCCAATCGTCGTCCAATGACATACCTGTCACTACCATTTCCGACGAACAAATCATCCTGCTATTGTTGATTCCCTTGTCAATTACAATGACCCGGCAATGAGTTTCGTACTCAGATCCGAAGGGCAAATCAGGCGTCTTGATGATAGACTTGAAGGCAAAGCAAAAATCGTTGTATTCCAATAGTTCCACCGTCTCGTAGGCCATGTGGCCTCCTCCAACTTCAGACCTTGGGACCATATATTGCATAGTCTTCGCAGCTCCGATAAAATCAGCCCACTTTTCTCCTTTCTTCAATCTCTGGTGTCCGATTGCCTTTGCGTGTTTATTCCATGGGAGCACCTTCATCTTCTTGTACTTGAGTCTTTCACTGTATACCGCTATTTTTAAGAATTCAGTTCTTTGACTGAGTATTGCTTTGCGCAACCTCCGGAACCCGACCGGGACGTTGATTCGGAGATTCACATGCTTGAGATTAGGTGGGGGGAAGAACTCAAATGGCTGCACCGCAGAATCGTTATCAGCAGTTACCAACTTTCCCAGGAGAGATGCACCACTCAAGTTCATGTCTACAAACGTCTTCGTGTACTCATAAGTATCAGCTCTTGATCCCCAGTTCTTGCGATCCTTGGTCTTCATGTCCTTGACGTTCGCCTTCGATAAAGCAGCTGTAGCATTGAATCCCTCTTCGAGCTCGTGACTATGCTCCTCTCTATAAGCCTGCATTATTTCCAATGCAATGAATGTATTTGTCATGGTACTAATCGGGTCTTTATTCAGTAAACCTCTGATAAGGAGCATCTTTGCACACTCGAAAGGAGTTCTATCTGCTGTGCTCACAATGTCCATACACTCGGGGCTGACCTCTAGCAGTTTGTGTAAGTTATCCGCATCGCCCTTCTTCAATATTGCACGATGAAGGTTTGTCATTCCTTTCTCGTCACCCCAATAATCATCCTCGTAGTCATCGGCGAATTCATTGAAGTTATCCTCCTTTTCATTTTTGAATACCTCGTCTAATTTATCCCTGTTCGGCAACAGTTCTGTCCCTTTCATCCACCACTCACCATATGAATCCTGACTTTGGAGGGTAGAATTCACAATCCCAGCCTTCAGAGCTAATTCTTCTTTGACACGAATATCTTTCTCATACGATTGCATAACCTCGATGGCATTAAAAGTGTTTTGGACCTTGTAAACCGGGACGTCGTTAAGAATGGCATTAATAATGACACTCTTCGCACACTCCATCGGAGTACGGCCTTTGTTAGTTTCAATCGTCATGCATCGTATATCGCCTTCGACAATAGCTTCGATTACATCGGGAGGCGCACCATTTACAGCAGCGAGATGGAGAGGAGTCCAACCGGTCTCGTACCTAATATATTGTCCATTGTTGTCATCTTCTTTGAACCAATCCGCACAAAGAAGAGCACCGCAGCCGGCGCCATATGACTCTTCCTTTTCGTCGTCTGCATCTTCTTCATCTTCTAGCGGCACTCGAAGATCATTCTGTTCAATTGCAAAGGCGGGATTAAGCTCTAGAAGGCGCTTGATTGAATATAAACTCGGGGCTCCAACTTGACAAGCGACGTGAATAGGAAGACTATCGTCGATGTTTCTATGATCTGCACCCTCGGGGAATTTTTCAATCAATGCTTCAAAAATGTCTGGGTCGACACCTTTCTTGTCCATAACCGCATAATGGATGGGAAGTTCGCCAGAGCTGTTCTCTGTAGCAACGGCCAAATCAGTGTCTGATTTCAGTAAATGGTCCAGAATGAATTTAGTGGGGTAGTGCGTAAGACATGCAATATGCAATGGGGTATTATTTGGGTCGATGGAAGTGAATTCAGCTGCTACATAACCATGAGATGTTAACTTGCAAACGCGCATGACTGTAGGGGTAATGCATGCAATTTTTCCGTGAGAATCATTCTTGGAACACAATATATTTCAATAATGTTATTGAGAACTCACCATTCACACCTGGGTCGCCTTTCTTCGGTACTAAATCATCATCCACGTCGTTGAGACGGATGGTTTGGAGCTGAACACCCTTTTTCTTTTCACGCCCCTTCTTCTTAGGAGCACGGATTCCAGTTGATTTCATCTTGCTTACTTTCATTTTCTTTGTATTTGCTTGTTTCTTTTTCGTCTTTTTGTTTTTCGCCACCGGCTGCATATTCACTGTTTTTGCTGAAGTTTTCTTCCTCCCAAGCCCAGTAGCCAATTTGAACACTCTCTTTTTCTTTTTCTTATTCTTATTCGTCGTGGGCTCTTCAATCGCCACGGCCTTCTTCTTTTTGCCATCCGTATCATCAGGATCTTGTTCAGTATTCATGAGTGCCAGCTTTTCATCGTCTTCGTCAAAGGAACCACTTATTTCGCTACCTGAAAAACTTTTATTGCCTTGAATTTCGGATATTTTCATGGAATTGACTTCAGCGGCAGCATCAAAAATTTCCATATTATCATTGGTTTCATCACTCGAGCGGCTATCGCTACTTTGACTTTCATCATCGGCATCGTCGTCGAGACTAATAACGTCTTCCATGTCTTCGACGGTGAAATTACCAAACTCCTCCATTTCATCGTCGCTATCACTCTCGTCAGAATCCGAAAACTCTCCGATTGATTGTCCTTCGGTGACATCGTCTGCAAGAATTGTGTTTACATCTCCATTAAAAGCGTCGCTCCCTGATGAATCACTACTTTTCGAGCGAATAGAAAAGTCCTTCCCACTGACTACAGACTTGTTCTGTGTACTTCTCTTTCTAGTGATTGATTCTAGGGCTTTCTCACCATCTGCACTTTTAGCCATCATTTGTTGCACTGCATATAGTTCTTGGGAATCGGCAGAATGTACTTGTCTCTTAGAAATGGGTTCATTCTTATTATCTGTACTCCCCATCAATTGCTGCATTGCATATAGTTCTTGAGAATCGGTAGAATTTACTGAACCGTCATCTCCAAGTATCCCACTGAAACTGGGTGCAGCAGATTTCCCAACAAATACACTACCTCCGTTTTGAGCAGAAAAAGACCGTACCCATATTACTCCAGGTTCATCCTTTTCTGTGCCTAAGCCTTTTTCATCTGTTACCTCTTTTCTTTTTTCATCAGCGTCATGAGCAAGCTCTCCGGTTGTTTCCTTCTCCACATTGGAGGCCCTACCTCTATACTTTGCAATTTGAGAAATCGAAACGGGAGGTTTGGGAGGAAGTCTGTTGCCTGTAGGATTTGACATAAAGATACGGGCTGGCGAAGTGCTCACGTGACTGATCGGTATAGCCGATGGCGCTCTGGTCAGTGTCAAGGTCTTTTTTGAGCTAAAAAGGTTAGCCCAATCGTCGACTTCCAAATTAGCATCTTCAGTCGCACTCGTACGAAGTCCACTATTCTCGTTTCCGTTTTGCTGATGGTTATCCTGCCTCTGATCATACTTTGGTTCAGAATAAGTTTGCTCTAAACGCATAGTGCGCAAACGTTCCATCTCAATTCCAGTCCCTTGGACCTGGCTCGAATGAACCTTTGAAAGCATAATCGGAGTTTCACTGTACTCTGGTTTCACTGGTTCAACTGCCGTGCTTCGAGAAGAAGCATAGCGCGTGTATCCTTCAAGGGATGATATAGCGTCATCCTCGCCTTTCGTAGACATTGTTGGGGGTTTCTTTGAGCAGTTGTAGAATGATGAAACGTTGGATCACCATGATTCCCACAAATCACCAAAATGTGACAGAGGATTTTGACATTTTTGTATTTCGTCGGGCTAAATTCTCCAATCCAACGGGCGGACCAGAAACCTTCTCCTCTCTCCCTCTTCTTTCTTTTCTTTATTACAGCCCTTCTTCCGTTCCCATGAAAATTTTACTTTACAACATCAACCTTATCTTACGACCGAGTATTCTCTTCAATCAAGGCATCAAAGCAACAACAACATACATACACGGTGCGGTAGCAAACAGACAGCAGACATCAGCGCACAGCGCACCCATTCTTATTATCAGTAAATCAATCGTGAGCGTTCCTTCGCTTCAACAATAAATCAATCATCAACCAATACAGTCTTCGATACAACATGTTTATAGGAGCTATTGTAAAATTGATTTTGGTTTTGCTATCGATCCAATCGATCACCGGACAGGTCATGAACAAAGAACAACGGAGAAACAAAATGGTGGGAGGGTATAGGACCATAGATACAAAGAATGAATTAGCCATCACAGCGGCAGAACTAGTATTGAATAATCTCAAAAGCGGCAAAGGTCCGACTGATGATTATTCCTTTGTTTTCCCAAAGGGGGACAGTAACAAAATTGAGGTTAAAATTCTTCGCGCTTCATCGCAGGTGAGTCAATGAGAACCAGAACATTTAGAATGTGGCATATTGAATTAGACCAATAAGATTGTATCTAACGTTGTATATTTTCAAACACATTAGGTAGTTGCAGGTATGAACTTTAAATTAGAATTAGGAATCTATGGTGTTGGTGACAGTTGTATTGGTGGATTAAAAAAAACAACCGTGTATAAAGATTTGCAAGGAAATTTCAGCGTGACTTCATACGGGAAGGAAATCTCGTGTGATAGGGTTCAAGAATTATCGGAAGCAAAGGATGGCCAAGAGGTCCAAGAATAGGGCGATGTTAGTGCGCCTTTGTACTGTATGGACTGAATGAGTTTGCAGTGAGGAGGCTCCCTTTGCCCAAATGGCACCTATGCATATGTTCAAGGGCAATCAATAGAACCAATCCATGCGAACTGTGTAGTTGCTTTGTTTTGCCAAGAATTTTTGTACGATAATTGTACGAGTTAGGGTCAATAATTTGTAAGAAAGCGTGAAATTGCTGATACCACCAACGCCCAACTTGAGTCTGTCATGAAGGAGTACGACTGTAACAATTTGAAATTATACACTTTATTTTTGAAGAAGAGTAAAAAATATGATTATATATTATAAATAAAATATGTGCATAAATATCTTTTTGAGATTTCCTTCTCTGCGCTGTTATCTCCTATTTTGATTGCTGGAGGCTTCTTCATTACAATTGGCAGATCTCCAACGGGCTGAGGTTGGACTTGCGAATGGCGTAGCTGGGAAGTAAGGTGTACCAACTGCAGAATCACTACCACCACCATCGCTACTGACACTCGCCTGTCCTCCGTTCCCTTCGTGCTTCCTATCCTGTCCACTGATTCCGTCGCCAGATCCAAATAAATCGCCGAATCCGCCAGGGAATAGTAGCATAAACGATCGATGGGCAATCCATATCCAGCCGAGACTGAATAGGAGAGGAATCGCTAGAAACAATAGGATTGGGATGGAAAACGGGATCAATCCTAGCCGAACCAAAGCCGACAACGAACTCTCGACACTATGATACTTTGTATCCATAACCATATGCCTGCAAAATCCACGGTTGTCCACTGGAAATACACCATGTCGCTCAAAATTATCTAAAAGACGATCTTTTTCCATCCACTGTTTATCCAACCAGTTGGTATTAGATAGTACTTCCCCCATCGAAAAACGTTTTATGCGTAAATGGATTTCATTCGGCGTCTCGCCTCGAATCAGTTGAAGCAACGTATCAAACCAACTATTACGCGTAAAAGGTGTTTGACCATTGTATCCTCTGTAGGCTATGGTAACATCATATACAACAGGTGAGGCCTCCCTGAGACTATCCAGACTGGCATAAAACCCAGTGGTTCGGGGTAGAAGCAAATGTTTCAGCTGCGGCCTTCCCTCACGCTTGGCGAATTCGATCGACTTTTTAATCATGGATTTACGATCTTGACCTTCGGGCCATCCTTCTGGAAAAAGTAGAAGATGGGTTGGTACATTGGCTGATGAGGATGCAAAGTCTCTCAATAGAGAAAATAATTCAAAACGATCTTGAACATATGTCTGAGTATTTTCCGATGACAAGAGTGGAAAATCAAGGAATTTGTTGAGGAATGTGATTGCAAGGCCTTGATTTTGCTTTTCACCCTGAGCATTTGGGAGAAATATCCGTTTTGCATTGCCATTACTGGGGGAAGGAAGGCTGGAGGAAACAGAACCATTTGCAAAATTGATAGCCTGCTGCGAATGATTCCTCGTCGTGTTGCTGAATCCCTGACCAGACAACGAATTTCTCAAAATTGGCGCACTTGCACTCATGGGCATTGTACCATTGATATTACTATTACCATTCCCATTACCATTGCTCCGGAGATCATGTGTACTGTGATTTGGACTTCCTCCGAGTGGTGATTTGTGTTGTAAGAATGCCTTGACACTGCCTCTCAATCCAACACACCGTGCAAGCATGAGCATGGCCCACCAGTCAGCATCCATGGAGTGGTTGCAAACTAGTACTGACACACCAACGGGGGATATTGGGTCCGAGTCGCCAGATAAGAATAGTTTCGTGTTGGGCAAAAGGAGTGCCATTGCGTCAAAGAATGAGGCAACGGCAAGGGTGCACGACAGTCTGCGATAGGTCGGGACTGAAAATGGGCGCACGGCAATGTACAGTATAAACATTATAGTGGTTGCCCCAGCGGTGATTAGGATGGTTAGGCATAAGACAGCAACATTCTTCAAAACAGTCAGGGGAGAAACAGAGGCAGATCCGTTATCCTGATTGCCATGTGTATCTTCATTGATTTTGTAATGGATCTTTTTGGTTTGAGTACTACTCGTAGACTCGGCTGAATAGTTCCTTGCTCGATTTGTCATCCTGGTATGATTGTCAGAAGCGCATGCAGTTGGGGTGTTACTCGTATTTGTAGCATTCAAGATGTATGTATTGATGTTTGTGAATTTTATGTTCTACAAGGGAAGGGTTGAAGAGTCGAACGCGTCGATGAAAAAAAAGAGGCAGCGCGTCCATTCATTCCCGGCAGAAAGGGTTCTATCCCAACCCGTCGCAGATAAGATAACATAACTAATAACTCACTCGTTTTTGTTGAAAATTTTGATTTGGGTTACTAAATTCAGCCCATGCCACAGTCTACTAGTGTCTAGTAGAGTAGAGCCGCATGCCACAAACACAATATATTCAAATATACAAATGGATTGTGTACCCACGTATGATACCTGCTGATAAAGAAGAGGCGTCGTCTCGTAGATCACTAGAGATTGTCATCAATATAGAAGAAAAATGGCACATCAATCTTCTCTCAAATGTGGCACCACAACTTCAACACCTGACACTCACCATACGAACAAACTCCAAAGCTAAAGAGGATCATCATCAGAAACCAACAGACTCAGACAGTCACTGTCCCTCGGCCTCTAATCATGACCTCGATCCCCTCATCAAAGTCATTGAAAACATGACGAAACTGACAAAACTCCGTATAAACTCTGAAGTGTGTGGTACCTTTCGAATCAGATCCACTTCGCTAGAACACCTTCTCTTTCAGGGTGCCCTTGTACTTGAAGAGTGCTCTTGCCCACGGTTGAGAACCATGGACATATCATTTGCTCTAGATGGGATGAAAGATGATGATCATATAATATTCAAAGAGCTCCCTCGTTCCGTGGAGGAATTGACTCTTCGCATCGATGATTATGATTCTACACGTACTGGTGCTCAGGATGGTGATAGCGATGGTGATGGTGATGCTGGTGATAATGGAAAGAGTTTTTATCGGGTCAATGATTATGAAGATGAGCTTCAGAGACTATTGCTGCAAAAAATGGTGCGGCTGAAAAGGCTTCAGTTGGTGCCATCAGAGCGATGCAGATTTTTGGTTACACCTTCTTCTCCAAAGAGTATTTGCGAGAGATGACAGATGACAGTTTCAATTAGAAAGGGGAAAGGCCACAAGCTACAAATTAACTGAAAATATGGATGAGATGTTACTGTATTGAAATATTTTTAATAGAACTGAAAAATTGTGTCTGTTTTTTTATATATCGTCCGATGCGATGATGCTACAGTATACACGTATTCTCTCTCGTGTCAATAAAGTCTACATACCACCTGGTCTACTTCCAGATTCTACACCTTGGAATACACCGAGTCCAGGTCGCAATTGTCTTGCAATCTTTCCAAGAATAGGCGGTTTGATTGCAGACTCTGGCACATCCCGCACATAGGCGATTTTTCTAGTCTCGGGATCCAATTCATAGAAGCTCATACCTTTGATTGTGTCGGGGGCGTCCATAAGAACAACCTCCCAGGTAAAGCATGTACTCAGAATGCCATCATCAAATCTCTGTGCTCTAAATTCGATTCCAGGAAATGAAAAATCCTCAATGAATTTTTGTACTTGTTCTTTACCGGTCAATGCATCTTCATAGTTAAAATCTCTATAGGTGATATCGTCAGAAAACAGGTCCATGGCAATCTGAACGTCTCTTCCCTGAACTTCATTGAAAAGATATTTGCACACGTCATTTGCATCCTCGGGAATACGAGGTGTATACGGTGCCAATTCCAACGGTTCGGCACCAGCAGTCACAGCCTTCAACAATTCGAGAGTCAAATCACCAGGTTTATAGATGGGTTCCGGGATTTCTCTCACGTACTGGATCTCCCCATTATCATTCAACTCCACAAAAGTCGTCCCTCTCAGACCTTCCTCTCCACCAGAAGTCCAAGTCCAAGCGAATCCGCATGCCTGCGTCCCATCACTAATTTTATCAATTCGAACATCTCCTTTCCCCTTGCGCTGATCGACTTTATCCTTCATGTGCTGACCAACGTTCGTCTTTCCTACAAACGGCTGGGGCTCGTAGCAATCTTCGTATACGACATTGACGGCACACGAATCAGCAAAGATCTGAGCTCCTTCGACTGTAGAAAAGCATTTTTCTTCGGTGATGAGGGATTGGATGAGACTGCTTGCTCCTTGTTTCGAAGAAACAGAGAATGCATTTATGAGTGGAAGCAATAGAAATGATACAAGTAGTTTCATAGTCAAGGTAGGGTGCTGTTAGGTGCTGTTGCAGTTGATAAATAAATGAGCTTCAAAAATCTACTTCAAGCTTTATAAAGAAAGATAAAGAAACAGCCCTGCGCGTTTCAAGTTCAAGTATCGCGCGCATACAGTCAGTATCATGGCGACAAAGCGAAGTCAAGAAACCACATCATATTTTTGTCCAACAAGTCACTGTTACCAACATCTTCAGAACAATTGAAGATGATGCATCGTTTAAAGAGTGGCTTCATTAAAATGGAAATCATGACAATTCTACTTCCACTGCTTGGATTTTTCGCCTTTGTGAAAAACGCTGAGGCTTTCATGATTGGAGGATCAGTAACGAGAACAAATAGTATGCGAGTAGCTTCGACTTGGTCAAAGCGATCTGTTACATTGCTGTCAACTTCGACATCAAATGATGAAGATCTATTATCTGAAATTAAAGCCATGCGCGTCCGAGAGATTAAGCAAGAACTAAAAGTTGATGGAGTTGATACTAGTGACGTTTTTGAGAAAGATGAATTAGTAAAAAGGCTTCTCAACCAAAGAAAGAAAAAGGAAAGCAGCGCCCAGAAAGATCAACAGCAGCAAAATACGCCGAGCAGGACAGATCATCCAGCATCGTCAGTCTGCGTTCCAATGGATTTTCATTCTCTCACACCAGATCTATCCGTACCATCGAGGAACTCCAACGTCTTTTTGAGGCCAAGCCCGGGAAAGTATCCCTCGATAGATCTGACAGTTCCTGGTCAAAAAAGACCACTTACGTTATTAGTTGATACTGCATGTTCGGGGCTTGTGCTAAGGCCCAACATAATCAAGCAGTATAATCTCCCTTCATTTAATGCAGGTGTGACAATGACAGCCGCGGGCGGTACAGTTGGTGGAACTTCCGTCGCAAAATTGAGCAGCGCTATTATGGATGATGGGACAGTTCTAGATGATTTGATGGTTGCTGGACAGGATATAGGGGCTTTGCCAAGGAAGTTGGATGGAATCATAGGATTGTCATTCCTCAATCAATTTCAATCCGTTGCATTCGATTTCGATGAGAGCAAGCTGATTCTCAGTAAAAAGAAGAATGCCGAATCCATGACTTCCAACAACAATATGGAGGTACTAGCAAAGTCTGAAATGAAATTGTGCAAAATTGGTGTGTGGACTGTTGATGTTACTCTAGATGGAAGAGGACCAGTGAAAATGCTGGTTGATACTGGTGCGGCATCCTCTTTCCTGAACTGGAAAGGTGTCCATTCTTTGAACATGGATAGAGATCATCCTTTGATCTCTAGAAATACAGAGGCCCTTGGTGTGATGGGTGCAGATAATAATGCGTTTGAGTTGTCACATCGTTTTGTACTGAAACGTAGAATCAACTTAACTTCGGATCCTTCCAGTGTCGGAGTTTTTGATCCCCAGGGAATTGACATCAGTGAGATGGGCTCTGTGAATATCGACATTGGTGATCTACCAGTTTTAGATACCTTGAAATATGAGGAAGTAGGAGGTATTTTAGGTTCAGATATTTTAATGCGGTGTGACTCGCTGCATTTCGATTTTGGGAATTCCAGTCCAAATGTATTGATGCTGAAGAAATAAGAAAAAAATCATAGCTGGCCAAAAATTTCCTAAAATGTTCCGTCCAAGCGCAAAGCGCAAGCGAAATTATGAAAGACACAGTCAGATAGTGTTCAAGCTGTAAAATCAGTGAATTTTTTTTAAATATGTATTTTATCAAAATGTAACAAGAACGCGCAAATTCTCTATCGAGTGCCATCAAAGTGCCACACTTAAACTGGTGGACATTTACCATGAAGACCTTTCCAAATTTTCGAGAACAAAGCTTTTTGACTGCCATATCTCTTATTTTTTCTTTCGTCATCGTGGCTTTCTTTAAGATATTGGAGGTACCTCTTCTTGTTGTTTGGACAAACAGGGCATTTGATTAAGTGGTTATACAAAGCCATCAAGGTTTTGTTGGTATCAGACATTGTCTTGATTGTTGACGGGAAAAGTCTCCCACCTATTTTCGACAATCCTCGGCAATGACGACATGCCAGGCCCTGAAATCCTAATGGTAAAGATCTGCGTTTTCCAGTCCTATCCTGCTTTCCAAATGTACATGCTTCAACCTCAGTCAAAACGGCAAATGAAAAATCAGTGGCAAGCTCTCTATCAGCCGCACTAATGACACAGTTAGATCCGAAGTCTTGTTGAACATCAAGATATGGAGAAATATGTGAAAGGCTCTTTGATTTTTCTACCCTATCATCAATGCCGGGTGCTGAACAATTACTTATTTGAGGATTCGTTACTAGGAATGAGGACTGATGAGTTACCGCTGAGATAGGTAAAAGTAATGAGGACGATCCAGGCATGGGATGTGTCTGAAATCTCATGAGATTAGCGTGGTCTTGAAGATTGGATGAAAAGGTCGGCATTGAAAGTCTTCGTCCTTGCCTCCGATCAGAAATAATTGGTGCTTCGGTGGGATTTGGGAAGAATTGCATTCCTCCTTGTTGGTTCATGAAAGATTGAGTTTGCATCGAATGTGCGAAGGCAATATCATTGTGGTATGACGACACTGTCTCGTTCGAAAATCTCCTTGACATTATTCTAGCAGATCCCGCTGGATTTGACATTCTTCTAGCAGATCCCCCCGTTGGATCAAGAGCGTTCTGCATGTTCCCTTGTGCAAGGTTGTCGATCGAATGCGCGTGAGCAACATGATCGTGAATAGACGATGAAAGGGACTCATTGGATAACCTCCTTGCTTGCCTTCTTCGAGGAATGCCGGATGTAGAATTAAGGCCATACATATTGGGCGTACTAAAATCAGATTGTTCGTGTTCATTCGTCGATGATGAAAAGGTCGTCGGCATAGAAAACCTTCGATCTTGCCTTTTGCGATTTATTGTGGGGGGTGGTCCATTCAATTTTGATTCTCCATTGTCCATAGAATATTTGTATTCAGAGGAAACTTGTTCTTGCATTTGGTGTCCGCCTTCTAAAGTTTGCGGAAGTTCATTTTGCCATGTTTGTTGTTGCGGATTCCGAGACCCTTCTCTTGTATCTTGCGCCCGTTCTTGCATCATGTTGTAATTAGATGACGTTGAAAGTGCTGGCATCGAAAATCTTCTTCCTTGTCTTGCGCGAGATGTCGGGACGGGAAATTCGGATACGGTCTTGTGCATGGATACCGGTACACGGCGTTGTGATATTCGTTCAGGTCGAGGAAAGTTTTCGTCTTGCCATTTCGTATAACTTTGCATGTGCTGTTGACGGATTTTTTCTTCGACGGAAGATGTGTTCTGGGTGTCATCTGGCATGAAAGTACGTCCGGGTCCATGAGCGGGCGCATAGTCATAAGACATTCCATTTCTTTCTTTGTTATCACCGGGATTAACTTGTACGGTGTTTGGCACAAAATAAACAGAAGAGTCTTTATTTTGGAGTTGTCCGACTTGTCCGACATCATTGCGCACTGAAGCCGCAGTCACTGACGTTCCGGACTCCGAAACTAGAGCAGAGTTTGAATTAGGTCGATAGGTCAATGGATCGGTGTAGAGTGCTGCGCCGCCATGATTAATGGTGTTTCCAATTCCTTTGCTAGGAGGACAGAAATTGTCTTCCGTTTCATTATGAAATGGGTTATTATTAATAATACCAGCGGCAGTTGGAAGGTCGGAAGATGGAAAACAAATTTCACTGAATAAGTTCGAGTTCGTTGCCTTTGGATCATCGTATTCCTTTTCACTCAGGTGGCCTGTCTTGGCGGGATCACTTGATTCAATCCCACCGCTTGTAATGATGTCAGAAATCTCTTTCACATCGATACAATTTATTGTCGGCGGCGTACCGTCTTTATCGGAAACAAATCTCTCGGCAGCTTGATCTGAAGGCACTTGCATGTCCGCCGATGAAAGTGGTGCATCACGATAACGATTGGCAGGATTGCCATTGGTGTGAGAATCTGGGCCTTGGTTTTGTTCCATGTTTTCTTGGCTATCATGAAAACAAAACGATGATACTGAAAGCCCCCCGTCAAGCAAATCGTCACCAGGAAACAAACCAAAACCTAAATCCAGGCTGTGATGAGATAGGTTCATGAGATCTAATGTGAGCGGCGTCTCTTCTTCCTGGTATTTCTGAAGCGATATCAATCCATCACCCTCCCCACTACTTTGAGCATCTGCTGTGAGATTACTTATACTCGTCGTATAGTTTTGGTTAGATTTGCGACTTGTTTTGTCCTCGTCGTTACGTTCTTCACTGCTGCGTTCAGGCCCGGCCCATTCACCGTTGTTGCTAATGGTCATTTTAGTTACTGCCGATTCAGAGTGTGTAGTTATTGGGTGGTTAAGATCAGGGAGCTCATTCATGTTGGCGGCTACGTACGGTATGTTTAAAACAACAACGTCAAGTAATCCGAAGTCCTAAGTCCTTGTAAATCTCTGTTGCTTCTTGTTTCTGGAAGCGCACTTTCTCCTCTTGGATCCTGGGTCAGAACACCATTTTCGTCTAATTTAGATACTTTTTCAGATTTTTCCCATTCACGATGACTTTGACAATGGCACTCAATGGCACCAGCTTGCATCAATTGAGGAAGAGAGTTCTTCATTTCCAACAAAAGATCAAGCTCTACCGGTACATAGTGAACTACACTTTGAACTTGAAGGTACACGTGAAATGTGGTCCTCCAAAAATCAGTTATCTATCGCGATTGGGTGGTAGGAAATCTTGGACGAAAGGTATCTCCGAAAAGGCCCAGGTAAACTACTACTTTACTAAATTAAAGGTGGGGTGTGAGATTTCTGAAAGACCTACCGTATGATACAAGTACATACAAGTACCGGTAGACCTCATTTGTCGCGTGTATTTTTAATTTCAAAGCAAAAAATTTAGTTTTTGGACATAAGATTATCATAGGTGTTTGTTTACTTTTATGGTCTACAGTAAACGTTGACTCTACTCACACACTGCTAATCGAAGAGTGTTTTTAAATGGCGTTATGTTCATGCATTGGTCATTCACAACGCACAGTTCAAATTGGTGAAGGCGAACGACTGTGAAAGCGTATATAAAAAAGGCAAAAAACGACTTCTCAATGGCATCACAATCATAACCACTTTTGTCTTCATTTCTTGAAGCATTCGCTTGACCAAAAGCTATGAATCCAAGGCTCAACCTCTTCCAAGCCTTCTCTTTCATCGGCCATTCCCAATCCATGGATGCGTTTTCCTCCCAACGCCTGAAGCCGAGAGTCCAACTGCAAAAAGTTTACAATGAGTCGATAAAGGTGGACATTAGCCAGGTCAGAAAGGAAAAAGTATGCATTATTCATCACACAATTTTTTAATTTCAAACATAAAAAGCTTCTGTTGTAGAATTACCTGTTGAGCACATTGGTTGCAATCTTTGGCAGTTGTAGTCTGTCGATCCAGCAAAAGACTACTATCTCCCAGTCCCAGCACAGAATATGAAAATTTACCATTTAGCAGAGCTTCTGGTTGTGTCTTGCGTTTAAAGAATCGGATGCAAGTTCCACCCTTTGTGTGTTTTGAAAAATTAACACATCAATGTTAGAATGCGATGAACAAAAATATAATGTAAAAGCACAGTCGGTTGAAAACGCTTGTGTAGAAAATGAACATTTTTACAAAGTAGACTATGGCATCATGTTGGTTTCATAAACTCCGAATGAGACGCTCTCTGAACTTACTTCTTCTGTTGGATTTGCATTCTCGATCGTTTGAATTATAAAACAGATAATGGTGTCTTCGCCATTTTCCAGCAGTGTTTTGGGTCGCTCAGATGCATTCCTTAGTGAAACATCAACAGCAAATAAGTTCGATGGCTTTTTTGCCAATAATTGTTGAGCGACATCATATGCCAGTTCTCCTCCAAACACTAAAATTACTTTTTTCATTTGGATGGTGCACATTACAGTGATTTGCAGTTACGATAATACTAATACTATCAATTGCAGGTCCAAGCATCGAGTGGGGTTAGTGTTTGTGTTGGTTACACTGTTGGTTACTTTTAGCCTGCTGCCTGCCTGCCTGCCTGCCTGCTGAGCCAACGCGTGAAAAACGTGCTCCAGCCCGGCTACGTACAAAGCAACGCAAGAAGTACAAATCGTACTACTACGTAGCCGGTTGGTTGGTCGCGCATGTGCGAAAAATAATCTCTGTCTCAATTTCTTTTCAAAATAATTCTATTTATGCCATCGAGGTGTCTATTACCGGTACACCGTATCAATACGTACGTGTAGTTTCTTCGTAAAATATTTATTAAAGTATTTTTATAAATGTGTAACGTACACACGTGTAAGTGTCGTCCTTTGACTAACTCTAAGAGACTACTATTCCCCCAAGTCATCCAGTTAGTTTTGAAGGCTACCCATGAAGACGTTTCCAAATATTTGAGAAGAAAGCTTTCTGACTCCCATATTTCTGTTCCTTGCGCTCATCATCGTGTAGTTCCCGCAGATTCGTAATATTATCTTTCACCTCCTGTGGACATTTGTGACACTTCAGTAAGTGATTATTGATGCTGATCAGAGTCTTTTTAGTATCAGCCATCGTTTTAATTGTAGATGGAAAAAATCTGCCGCCCTTTTTTGTTGATCCGTTGCAGTGGATACATGAGATCCCAGGGAATCCAATACCAAGTCCCTTCCGTTTACCTTGTCGATCAGATTCTGTAAAGCCAGTTGGACCATATTCACTCAAAACGGCATGGGAGAATCCAGTTGCCAATGACCGATCCGCTTCTGTCACAAGTTTGGTGCTTTCTTCTTTCTCTTGCCACTCTATCTCGGGTGGTTCGTCTTCGCTGGTAGTACCTGTGGTATCTTCCATATCCTCCCTCATCTTTGGAGATTCATCAGGAGTAGCTGACCGCATGTTGGTGTCATCCTTCAAATTGTCTGCTGAGGATTGACTGAATGGAGATCCAAGAGCTAGAGTGACTTTTATTGATGGTATAGTCGCGGGCATGGACTTACAAGAGACATTGTCCACATTGTGCTCGGGCCTGTATTCTGTATTAGCATGGGACATTGAAGATCTTCTTTTAATCTTTTTATAGGAGTGCTCAGACATATTTAGAATCGAAGATATTGATTGATCAGGTTTTTGGTTCGTGTTAGCTTCACCAGACTGAGATGTTTCTGGCGTGGGCTCATATGCTGTCTCTCCCGCTGAAAAGGGTGACTCCACCCTATATTGTGATAAATAGGAGTTCTCAGCGGCAGTCTCCTGTGCGTACGCAGGACGTTTGAAGGTGTAATTTTGTGGTGGACGAGAGTAGAACGAATAAGTCTCTAACGAGTCAATTCCACCTTCATTGCAACTAGAAGAGACCGTTCTTGCACACGCAGTATGATTCTCAGATACTTCTGGTTTCTGATTTTGGAATCTTGCAGAATTAAGGCTATGAGGTCGTTGCATGGATAAAATTGGCGCACTTCGTGTACTAGTCGCACTATGTGCGCTATGAAAGCTATGTACACTCTGAGTATCCCAAATCTTGTTTTCCATGGCATAGGAAGGACGCTTGAGATTGTAGGACAGCGGGCGTGAATAGTAATCGTACCCCGTATTGCTTCCCGCAGCAGCATCGTCACCAGTTCCACCGCTAGTGTGAGAGGTTGCAGAAAGGGATGTAACATGTTCCGTGTACCCCTTGACAGAAGATGTCGAAGATATTACCGGCAGGGCACTAAGAGAGTCTTCTTGAATTCGATTCGGTTCGAGGATGTAGTTACTCTCGTCATTAACTTCCTTCTTGGTATCAACTTCCTTGTTGTTATCAATTTCCTTGTTGTTATCAACTTCCTTGTAGTTATTGAAAATATTGATAGGTTCAAACATTGAAGGTACCATGTCAAAATCGATGTCCGACTCGTCTGAGCAGTCTGATTCTGATTCCATGAAATCACCTTCCAAGGAGTATGCGTCAAAGTTCGCTGCAAAGCTTCCCTGATCTTTGACTGTGTGTGTATTCAAGTATGCACCGCGGTCATCATTTTGCTGAAAAGTGCTTCTTTCGTCATTCGTGATCGTTGCAGACAAAGCAGCAGACAAAGCAGCATACGGTATTGCCGCGCGGGAAGATTCCCCATCGGGAAGGGATGGCAATGGTAAGAAGGGGTCTTCGTAAGCGTCATTCATTTTCAACCTTGCACAGAGATCCTTCTGCTTCCAATGTTCTACTTATGGGTTGTGTTGAAGGTGGACTTAGTATCAGGGTCAACCACGCGTTCTGTGTATGAAAAGGTGTCTTTGAGTCAGTCTGCAAATTATTAATCAATAATAGGTCCAGGGTAACACATACGCCCAGTCCTCCACTTTTAAATAAATAGGAAATAACAATTTGAAATTTAGCCGTTTTTTTGCGAGGAAGTTGTCGCAAAGTAGAATTCTACGAAATTGAAGCCATTAACTTTATGTGATTTCTGACCGACTTTTGTGTCAGCTCCTGCTTTCTTCACCGATGACCGTTCGAGAGAAGACACAGTCATTGCAATGATAGGACCAGGACCAGGAGGAGGCCCATCGCCCGGCGGGCCAACGTTTTATTTTAATAAAGCCATTTTGGAGGCATTTTCGCAGTTTTATTATACAAAGAACCGGGTTTCTTGGCTATTATACAGTACGTACTAATAACAGGTGAAATACAAACAAATCGATAAAATGAATAATTGAGACTGTACACACACCACGTACAATATTTCATTTTATTTTTAATTGAGAGCGGAACTTCACCTTCAACTTCAAACTACACGGTAGCTGTATCATAAAGTAATCGATTTGTTCTTGTTGTGTGGCGTCCCGATGGAGAAATTTAAAAATGCCAACCTAACGATTGATTCTGCATAAACCCGGTTTTACAGTTTTTGAAACTGAAACTAACTATACTAACTAACCTGAAACAAACCACAGCTAGCCTTGATCGCAGATTACTAATGAGGTCTCCCGACCATTAGATACCAATCTATACTTAAAATACATGCGTCAAATAGCTCATCGTCAAATGGCATTTTTTTATAAAGAACTAATAAGAAGGCAGCAAAAGCCTGCCTAATGATGAGAATAATTTTGTGTCGTTACACGTTCAATGTGTAAATGAAAATTCCTATAAAGGTTACAGTAATGCATCATTTATTATTAGAAGGAGGGTTTGGTTCGGTTTTAGTTGTTGGTGTACTGTATGTGTGTGCCGCAAAGTTGAAGTGTCGCACTACGAATTATGAACCTTGTTAATCTTTGAATTTTGACATTTTGTGCACCTTCACCTGTCCGATCAATGTCACACCACCACCAATCAATAATAGTTGAGTGGCTGGGTGTGGATGATTTTGCCAGGCAGTCTCGTCAGTACTTAGTACGTAATGTCGAGCTAGTAAGTAGTCGCGCTGGCACCCCCGTGATAGGGGTGTTATATTCGGACCCCATCCACATAATGAATAAGACCACATTCAATAATGCCACCACCCTTTTTAGAAAGGTTAGTTAACACCCCTAGCACGGGGGTGCGGCGCGGGGGGGGCTGAAACAAAGAGAAGTTTTTAGTTCCAATAATACGATAGGGTTCGTTTTCACCCCTCTGCTAGGGGAGAGCAAGGTTTTGACCCCCTGTTATGGCACTTAGGCTATTCAAGGCTTATTTTTAGTTAGACGAAAAATTCGGATCCGTGAGGCTT
>Ga0115005_10000255_pt1 | contig 40735 bp, 42 predicted proteins | sample ArcOceMetagenome_FD_87163 | JGI IMG/M metagenome (GOLD analysis project Ga0115005, IMG submission 87163) | Marine eukaryotic phytoplankton communities from Arctic Ocean - Arctic Ocean - Greenland ARC118M Metagenome | ecosystem: Environmental > Aquatic > Marine > Oceanic | place: Arctic Ocean... | reverse complement strand
ACTCATTATCTGAAGCTTCAATCATTTATGGAAAAAGAATTGAAGATGATATTATCCTCTATTCATCCATTCAAGTTTATAAACAAGATATTAATTTTGAATTAGAATCAGTTGATAACACAACTTTAAATGGAAAAACATTTACTCTTAATTCGTGGAACTATGGATTTGCATTTGGAATGGTTCGCTATTATGAGAGTTTGAATATTACTCTCGAAGGCTCCGCTCTAAGAACCGACTTTAATCACAACGAACCAACGACTCATGCATTTGTAGGTGCTGCTGTTTCTTATTTCTGGGAATCAAATCTTTAATAAATTAGTGCAACAATTTGTTGCGTTGTATTTCTAAATATTCAAATGTAATAAGGTCCTATCTATCGGAGGACCTATGAAACTATTTTTCTTTTTATTATTGATGACAACAACAATTTTTGCTAATGATTTGCAATTTAAGACAACAACGGGCTTACAGGCAAAAATTAATTTTGATTCCTATCCCATTATTTACCAACTTGAAACACTTCACTTATCCATTGAAACTGAGGAAAATATAGAGGTTAAACTCTTTCATCCTTTACTAGAGGTCTATTCTTCAGATCCAGAAATCGAGAAAACAAGTGAGAATACTTATACCCTAAGAAATGTTTTCTTTATTATAGATGGTTTATGGCAAATACAAATTCTAAATTCATCTCAAAAGAGCATTGGATACTTTGAGCTTGAAATTGATCAATTAGTGATCGATAAAACAGTGACAACTCATGCTATCTTTAAAAATGATCATTACCGTGGAGATGAGTTCTATAATGGAAAGCCCACAGGACAAGCTTGTTATATTATCATTGATCGTGTTGTAAAGAACCCAAAAGGTAAACATTGCTATGATATCTCATGGAGGTATGCTTCAAATAGATTAGATGTGCCTAAAGTTGAATTAAATGTAAGCTCAAGAATCACAAATTATCATAGAAGAGAATATCCTAAAATGAAAACATGTGCCATGAATATTGATGGGACAACGGATGGCATCGACATCTATAGTGATGATACAAGTGAGCTTAAAAACGATATTTTTAATGGAATGAAAAAAGTTGAAAATATTGAATTTCATAATTTTTTATCGATATCAACAGATGATAAACTCATATCGAGAGCAAGAATCCATGGTCTTAAATGGAATAAGGAATGGGATGTTGATTGCTTAAACCTAGATAAAATCAACTAATCGTTTACGAGATAAAATGCTTAGGAGCCAGCTCCTAAGCATTAATTTTTTATTTAATCTCTTACCGAAAATTTTCCACCACCAGTAATCATTAGGACAAGATAAGTAACACCAAAAACAATGGCCTTCTCTTTTACTCCCCATGGATCATTTGCATGAACAACAAAAGCAGCAACTATCATCGTAAAAAATAATGGAGTGGCAAAAAACCTTGTTTTAATTCCAAGTATTATCATGAGAGCACAAATCACTTCTGAAAAAACAGCTCCTGTTAAAGATAATTGAGAGCTAATTCCTAGAGGATCAGGAAAGGTATTCATTTTATCTGTAAAACCCATTAACTTTGACCACCCGTGAGGGAAAATCATGAGAAGACCGGAGAATACTCGTAGGACTAAAATTCCAAAATCTTTACTACTATTATTTAAAAATTGCATCTAAAACTCCTTTAATTCTGACTCAATGGCATATGAAATCACTTCTGTTAATTTAATAATATTATCTAATGTTATATTGTGAAACAAAGAAATTCTGATTTGGTTTCGATTTAATTTACGGTATCCGTTAATATCAAAAATAATCCCTAACTCACTTAACTTATTCTCAAGATCATCTGCATTGATTGACTTATCAATATCAATGGTGGCAACACTGATGGATCTAAACTGCTCTTCTTTAATGAAACAAGATAAATAGCTTTTAGACTGGGCCCATTTATAGAGAAAATTTGCCTTATACTTTGCAAACTCAATTACCTTATCTTCTCCTAGCTCATTCATGGCCTTAATCTGCTCGTTTAATAAAAAAAGAGTTGAGACAGATGGAGTGTTATAGGTTTGATGTGCTCTAGAGTTTGTTAGAGCATGCTGCCACTTCATCACTTCTGGTGTATAAGTATTTCTTTGTGAGAGATCTTCTGCTCTTTTAATCGCCTTTGGAGATAGAATCGCGATATAAAGCCCCCCTTCACTTGCAAACACTTTTTGAGGAGAAAAAAAGTATAAATCGACTTTCGAGAAATCTAGTTTTATCTGTCCAGCACCACTTGTTGCATCTACTGCAAGAAGTGTCTTCTCATCAACATCACATAATTCAGAAAGCATGACTCCTGTAGATGTTTCATTAAGGGTGCAACAAATCATATCATAATTTTTATCAAACTTGGGGTTAATCCCCTCTCCAAAATTCACTCCGACTTTATGAGCTTCAATATGAGGAATATTTTTATGAGAAAGATACCATTTATCTGAGAACTCTCCCGAGACAAAATGTAATGATTGTTTTTCAACTAAACCTAATCCAATCATATCAAATAGGAATGTTGCTCCTCCATTTCCGAGAAGAACTTCATAATCTTTTGGAAGGTTAAAATATTTAGCGAGACCTAGCTGGATTTCTTTACAAATATCTTTCACAATTGGTTTACGATGACTTCTTCCGAGAGTTGATTGCCACTCCTTTGCTAGATTATCTAGATGATTTTTAGGAATTAAAGATGGGCCCACTCCAAATCTTGGATCACTTGGATACAACTCTTTTGGGATCACTAAACTTTCAAACATCAAACACTCCGTGTTATTTTTAATAATTCTACCTTAACTTCACTAAAAATGTCATATGCTTTTGAATTATAAGAAGAACTTAATTATGATTATCACATGAAAATACTATTTCTCATCATTATTATGCCCATGATCTCTTATGGCTCAGAAATATCAAATAATTTATCGATCTCCCTTGGAAGCTGGATGGAAAATTACAATAACTCTCAAATGAATCGAGAGGGGGAAATGAAAAAGCTTGAATTCAATCCTTATATTTCAGTTTCCTATCACAAGAGTTTAAAAAATGAATTCTCTTTTGTGCCTGAGATTGGTTATGTATTTCAAAGAGAAAACGAAGGAATTAAAAAAAATATTTTCTATCTTAGATCAGATTTCACCCATCCTATCTCACAATCCTTTTTTGCTCGTCTAGGGACTAGCTTTATAACGACTATGATCTCTTCAAATGGAGGAGAAAAAGAACTTCAAAATGGAGATTCAACAGAGATCTACTATCTTCCAAATGAGACAAGTTATGCATATAACCAAACTCTTGACATAGGTCTTGAATACAAGGGAGATGATTTAAATATGAGATTCACCACTTATCTCTTTTCACTTGATGATCCTCAAAGACAGTCCATTAATATATCCCTCTCCCTTGATTTCTATCTTGGTAAAAAGGAGAATAGATAATGAAAGTATTTATATTTCTCATCTTTATAACAACAAACTCCCAGGCCTTCACTCTCAATACAAGTAACGCCTCTTCTTTTTCAAATAAAAAAGTTAAGATCTATATCACAAGTAATTCTAATTGCTCCCAAACAGGTTTAAGTCGTGATGAGATTCTTGATCAAGCGATAATAGGTGCTAAAAAATTCTGGAACAAAGTATCTACTTCAAATTTTAAATTTATTAGAGGTGGAGTTTTTAATACAACGGATACAAAGTATTTAACCGAAAAACTATGTGCCAGTGACTCAACAAATACCTGTGATCCAAATACCACAGTTCCCACGGGTTCAGATATCATTATTGCTTGTAATACAGACACTATTTCAAATTTTACGAGTGGAAATATTTATGCCAAAAGTGGCCCTACAAAAATATCAAATAAAACAATCAAAGGATCCGTTATTTTAATAAATGATTCTGGAAATTCAGCTCTCTCCACTCTCTCAAGATCAGAGTGGCAAAGTTTACTCGCCCATGAGTTAGGACATGCTATTGGAATTGGGCACTCGACTAAAGATTATGCCCTTATGTATTATAAAAACCAAGAGCATATGGATAGACTCTCTTCAGATGATACAAATGCGATTACTTATTTATATCCAAATAAACTCGATGGGTGTGCTCCTCTCTTTGGAGGAACAATAAATATGAATAAGAGACAGAATAAAGATTTCTATTTTATGCTCTCTCTTATCTTTGGACTTATTATTGGTTTATCTTTTTACAGCTTAGTTAAGAAAACTCGTACCATTTTTAGCACATAAATCTTCGTACTCATTTAACCATTTTTTCTCTTGCTCAGATAAAAGGCTTAAGTCAATGAGGCCGTGCTCAAATCCAATATTCACAAGACTCTCAAAACACAAGAATCCTTTATGAACTGGATGCTCTTTTATAAGACCTATATTTTCAAGTCTGACTCCACCAAACCCAGGAATATAAATTCCAGGCTCAATAGAAACAACTTGTCCTGGTTTTAAAATATAATTTCGAGTAGGACCTATGCCCACTCCACCTTCATGAACATGTATTCCAACTCCATGACCTGTTCCGTGAGCAAAGTCATATCCCTCTTGATAAAGTGGTTGTCTACAAATTGCATCAAGACCCATACCTTTAGTCTCAGGTTTAAAAACTGCATTTTGAAGATTTAAAGTTCCTTTTAAAACAAGTGTATAAATCTTTTTATATTTCTCATCACTGCACTTTGCCCCACCCAAAAATGTTCTCGTCGTATCAGTCGCAAATCCACTTGCAAAGTATCCACCGGAATCCAGTAGAACCATTGTATCTTCTTTAATAAACACATCAGCTTTTGGATCAGAGTAATGAATAATTGATCCATTTGCCCCCGCACCTGAAATAGTTCCAAAGCTTTGAGTAATCGCTCCTTCTTTTTCATACATCTCAGAGGTTTTATTGTATAAATCGAGCTCACTAACTTTTTTTCCAGCAGAAACTTCAGATTTCACCCATTTGATTGTATTAAAAATCGCCCTATCCCCTCTTCTAAAAGAGTCTTTCATGGCCTTAATTTCACCTGGGTTTTTAATTGAGTGAAATTCAACAAGTCCACCTGGTTTTGAGATAAGTTTATCTTTTCCAAAAACACTCTCTAAGATTAAATAATTTTGAGTATTAAGCATTCCCTTATCAATAAAAATATTTTTTAATGATAGAGACTTTGTAATCGTATTTAAATGATCTGCAAGTTCACTTCCATCACAATGAATAAACTCAATATGAGCATCAGAGCAATCCACTTCAATTCCCTTTGCAATAAAAACATAGACTTTATCTTTTAAAACAAGACCTGTTCCTAGAAAAGAACTAAGGTTTGGAAGATGATAACCTCTACAGTTTGTTATCCATGATAAACTATCAATGGCCGTGACAAAGTAGGCATCGTGATCAAACTTAAAAATATTTTTTAATTTATCTTGAGTCGTTGCACCACTTAAGCTTATATCAAGATGAGTAATTTTCCCTGGTAATTCTGCTTTTACAAAATCAATCAAAGTTGCGAGTTCATTATTTTGTAAAATTTTTACGTCATATTTATCTTTGAGTTCATCAAAAAAACCAACTGAAGTCCTGTCTGCCTCAATAGCAATATTTTTTGGATTCATTTGTTCTAAATCAAGCTTAAGAGTATTTAAAACCCCTTGATTTGCTTGAACTTTAACAACTTCTACTAAGGATTTATCACACTCTAAATCAGCCTGCTCATGATATCTTCCATCAACATAAATTTTAACTTTTCCTGTTTTCGGGATAAGCGCTTCCGCTACAGAGCCCGTAAATCCTGTAATATAGAATCTGTGACAATCAGTCATAGGAACGTATTCATTCAAATAGGCATCAAAACTAGAGACATAAAAAGTTTCAATATTATTTTGGGCCATATAACTTTGAACAGACTCAATATTTTTAGCAATTATTTTTTGGTCTAATTTAAATTTTGTACTCATCAATGATCCTTTTTTTGCTCATCATACACAAATATTCGACAAATTAAAAGCTTCAGGATAACTTAGAAAGATAATAACACATCTTGTCTAAGGTCTATATCTATGAAATATGATCCAATTAACTATGGTGATTACTTAAAACTTGATCAACTACTTAATTCCCAAAATCTAAAGTCAGCAGAGCATGGTGTTTCCGCTCATGATGAAACATTATTTATCATTATTCATCAGACTTACGAATTGTGGTTTAAACAAATTCTGCATGAAATAGATTCTGTCTACTCAATGTTCAATGCACCCAAAGTTCATCCAAATGACCTTGGCACAATCATTCATAGACTTAATAGAATTGTTCAAATTCAAAAAATACTTAATGAGCAAATTACAATAATGGAAACAATGACACCTCTTGATTTTATGGATTTTAGAGACTTTCTCGTTCCAGCTTCTGGGTTTCAAAGTATACAATTTAGAATGATCGAATTAAAGCTAGGGCTCAGACAAAAATACAGACTTGGAATTGATCAACAATTTTTTAACTCCAGATTAAAGGAGAGCGATAAGAAAGTTCTGATTGATCAAGAAAATGAACCTACTCTCATTGAACTTGTAGATGCATGGCTTTCTCGAATGCCATTTGGAAAAAGTGATGACTATAATTTCTGGAATGAATATCAAGAGGCCATTCATAAAATGCTTGATTCAGATTTAGAAATTATTAAAAATAATAAAATGCTTCATCCAAAAGAGCTTGAATTTGAAATTAAAAATTTAAATCTTACTCGTGAAAATTATAATTATCTATTTGATAAAGATCTTCATAAAAATCTTGTGGATGAAGGTCTGACAAAAATATCTCAAGAGGCAAAGCTTTCAGCTATTTTTATTAGACTTTTTAGCCATGAGCCGATTTTACAAATTCCAAACCGTATCCTTGATCTTTTAATTGATATCGATGAGATGTTTACCACTTGGAGGTATAGACACTCCATTATGGTGCATAGAACTCTTGGAACAAAAATTGGAACTGGTGGATCTTCTGGAGCAGATTACTTAAAAAAATCGACAGAGAACAATAGAATCTTTACCGATTTTTTTAACCTTGCAACTTATCTTGTTCCAAAAACTCATATACCTAAACTGCCTAAAGATTTAAAATCTAAACTTAGTTTTGTGCACGAGGAATAAATGTATAGTCATTATTTTTCAGATTTTTTAAATGCTCATAAAGATAAAATTCATATGGCCGCTCATTCTCATCATTTTTGGCCTAATAGTGCAAAGATAGGCCATGAAGCTTCCTATGAAAACTCAATGAAGCACTCTGATGAAAAATGGGGACCCATCTTTGAGACAGTGATCCCAAAGGCACAGAAAATAATCTCTGAGATGATTCATTTTTCAAGACCAAAAGATATCTCTTTTGCTCCTAATACACATGATCTGATTATAAAACTCATTAGTACGTATAAGAAAAAGTCTAAAATGAGAATTCTTACCACCAACTCTGAATTTCACTCGATAAGTAGACAATTAAAAATTCTCGATGAAAGAGATATGGTTGTTATTGATTATCTCGATCCAGAAAACAAAACATTTGAGAATGATTTACATGAAAAGCTTTTAAAGAATACTTATGATTTTATTTTTATGAGTCATGTGTTTTTTAATTCAGGGATTATCCTTAAAGATTCAATGATTGATCTTATTACTCAGAACAAAAAAGATGCAATATTTGTTCTTGATGCTTACCATGGCTTTTGTGCTATCCCCACAGATATTTCAAAGTGGGAGAACGATCTTTTCTATCTAGCGGGGTCCTATAAATATGCCATGTCAGGGGAAGGTATGTGCTTTATGACTCTTCCCAAAAACTGTCAACTTGAGCCTTTAATTTCTGGATGGTTTGCTGCCTACTCCTCCCTTGAAGCTTCTGCGAGTAAAGAGATTCAATATGAAAATGATGGTTACCGCTTTTGGGGCTCTACAATTGATTGCACTCCCTTTTTTAGATTTAATAGTGTTTGGGAAGAATTTAAAAAACAAAATATCTCTTATAAAGACTTTCATCAGTATGTAAAAAAGGCACAAGCTCTCTTCCTAGAGGGTGTGGCATTTAAAGAATTCATTGTCGAAAAAGATATCTCAAAGATTGGTCACTTCATTACTTTTGACTTTGAAACGCCTAGTAAAACAAAAATCATTCACGAGAAATTACTGAAAAGTAGCATCATGACAGATTTTAGAGGCACTAGGCTTCGATTTGGCTTTTCTCCCTATATAAATGACAATCAAATTAATCAAGTAAAAAGCATACTTAACCACCTAAAATTGTAGGATATCCTATAAATTTCCTAAAGTTATCACTAACGCTGTCGATAAGTTTTATTGTTAAATAGAATATAACACTTGGGGTGTAGTAATGAGTATTAAACTTGGTTCAGTGATTTTTGTGATTTTGGCAGTGTTTGTGGCAAAGATCTCTTTTGATAATATGAGTTCTGCTCAAGCTAGAGATATCGCAGTTACAAAGTTAAAGTAAATTTACTTTCTCGCTAAAATCTTCACCACGTTCAACATAGTTTCTGTATAAATCAAATGACGGAAACCCAGGGCTAAATAAAACAAGCCTATCTATACTTATATCAATTTTCTCCATTACATCCGAAAGATTAGAGCACAGACATATATCATATTCATCTTTTAGTTGATCAACGATGATTGATCCAGCTTCTCCAAAGGCCATAATTCTCTTTATATTTTTAAGACCTGAAAAAACGGATTTAAGCTTAGGTATTTCGTCTCGAAGTTTTCCCCCTAGAATAAGGGTCACTTTATCATTCTTAAATGCATCTAGAGCACTTAGAGTTGCTGCAGAGTTAGTACTTTTAGCATCATTATAGAAGAGTATCTCATTTTTCTCTCCAACAAACTGTAACCTGTATTTTACTCCCTCAAAAGTATTAATCAACTCTTGAATAATATTCTCTGGCTTGGGTATATCGAATGCTCTGAGAGACTCAAGAATAACAGAGAAATTATACTTATAGTGATCCCCTACGAGCCGTGACTTTGAAAAATCAAATTGTTCTGTTTTTTCTAAAAGTATTTTATTGGCAAGAGTTTCTTTTTCAAGATATTTTTTAGGAGCAATAAAGAAATCATTATGATCTTGATTATTTACAATATTTAATTTGGCATTTTCATAATCTATAAATTTAGAATACCGCTCCATATGGCTCTCTGTGATATTAAGAATAATTGCGATACGTGCCCTAAATTTATTTAATAACTCTAACTGGAAACTAGATAATTCAAGCACGACTAAATCAAATTTTTTCTTACTATTAAAAATCTCACAAAATGGAACTCCAATATTTCCACCTAAAAAAACTGATTTCCCTGCTTTCTCGAAGGCCATACTCATTAAAGTTGCTGTTGTTGTTTTTCCATTTGTTCCAGTGATTCCAATAATAGGAAGATCACAGGATTCAAAAGCAAGTTCAATTTCACAAATTTTTTCAGTCCTTTTAAAAGGAACTAATTCTTTAATGTCTGGATCAATTCCGGGTGATAAAATAATTCTATCGAGTTTGAGATCTAGCGGTATTTTTGATTGATGAAAACAATTATCGATGGAGATATATTCTTGAATTTCCTGATACCAAATCTCTTTAGGACCTGCATCTATTACATAGAGAGTATTACCAATTTGAGATGATAAATACTTTAATGTTGATTTTCCAGATACTCCAAGACCCCAAATAGCTATATTCATAAAGCTAGTATATACTTTTTCTATGAATCTTGAAAAGCGATTTAATGAACTCCATTCATTTTTAGAAGAGCATATTGAGCTTATTAATTATGAGCCGCTCGAGCATTATGAAATCCAATTACCTCTCTATAAGCGGTGGGTGGAAATAATCTCGACTTTATCTGAAGATCAAAAAATATCGTTCACAAATTCTTCCCAAATACACTTTCCGATTGATTCATTAAATCAGTTTTTAGAACGAGTAGACCAGCTACTAAGTCTCAATGAAATCTCTCAAAAATTAGCAGAAATACATGTTCGATACCTTCAAAATATCAATAAAAAAAAGAGATATGAAGTAAAACGAATTTTATGCCATAAAGAAATTGAAAATGCAGAATCATACATAGATATTGGTTCAGGAGCGGGTCACTTATCAACATGTTTACTCATAAATAATTCAAAAAAAAGTTTATGCTTAGATGCGAATATCGATTATCAAAAAATTGGAAAAGAAAAACTTAAAAAAATTGATCCAGAAATGCTTAATAGACTTAGCTTTAAAGAAGAGTTTGTTGGCCCTCAAACAAATTTACCAATTTCAAAAAATTCAATAATTCTAGGACTACATGCTTGTGGTAATCTAACTGTTGATATTATGAATTTATATCTAAAATCCAATCAAAAAACCTTAATTAGTTTTGGCTGTTGTTATCATAAATTAACTGAGGATCATCTATATTTATCCTTAAGCGCACAAAAAAAGAAATGTTTTTTAACTAATAGCGCCCTAACCATGGCAGCAAAAATAAAGCCAGAATCTAAAAAATCTTTTAAAAAGAAAGTCTTGGTTAAAAATTATCGATATGCTCTCCATTTGTACCTAAGTGAAAAATATCAAAAAGAATTCATCCCCCTTGGGAATGCAGCGAAAGATGATTATAATTTAGAATTTTCTCAATATGCTAAAAAATATGTAGAGCTACTTAAGGCAGAAAGTGAAGAAGAGCTAAATCAATTCTATCAATTAAAATCAACAAAATTATTTATTAATAATATTCTCTCCTTAGGCTTAATTAGAGCAAAACTTGGTAAATTGATAGAACTTTATATCAATTTGGACCGCGCGCTCTATCTAGCTGAGAACGGATGTGAAGTCGAAATAGAAGCTTATTTTGATGAAGAAATCTCCCCTCGAAATTATTTATTATTTTCGAAGAAAAAGTGAATTTCTTAATTTTTTATATTATCCTATCTAAATGAGTTTAGAAGCAACTACAATGAAAATCTTTATTGGTTATGATGAGAATGAATCTTTATCATTTCATGCATTGACACAGAGTCTAATTGAAAATGCTTCAATTCCTCTCTCCATCACGCCAATCAAAAGATCACAACTCAAAGAATTTAACAGACCCAGAACTCATATTGAATCTAGTGATTTTTCCATTTCTCGCTTTCTTGTTCCTCACTTATCGAATTACCAAGGTTGGAGCCTTTATCTTGACTGTGATTTTATTATAAATGGTGATATAGCAGAGCTTTTATCTTTTTGTGATCAAAAATATAAAATATATGTCTGTAAACACGACTATACTCCAAAAAATATAAATAAAAAAACGAATCAAATTCAACTTAACTATAAATATAAAAACTGGAGTAGTTTGATTCTCTTTAATAATGAAAAATGTAAGAATCTAACTCCAGAATATATCAATACTGCTCCGGGGCTTGATCTGCATCAATTCAGCTGGATTTCAAATACAGAAGAGATTGGAAGCATTCCTCTAGCATGGAATTATCTCGTTGGTGAAAAAAATCAAGATGAAAAGCCAATTGGACTTCATTTTACAAATGGCACTCCCTGGGAGACCAAAGTTGATGTGAATGATCAGAACATTTGGAATGAATATCTCTTTAAAATTTTCAGTCCAAGAAAAACTCATACTAACGATGATCAAATTCTATTCTCACAGAATAATAATCTTATTCAATCTTTCATTTTTAAAAATGAAAAATATTTTCAAATCCCTCCATTATTTAAAAACTCAAAATTATCTAAAACAGATTATTTACAATATATAAATGCAAGTACAGGTCATATTTATCATTTAAAAGATAAAAATATAAAATTTCGAACCTATGAACTTAAATTTCCTCTTATTGAGTCTCAATTAATTGGATCAAAAATTGCAAGGACTCTTCTCATAGAAACTCAAGAAGCTGAGCTCATAGAAATTGATCAAGCTGTCTTATTACTGACAGAGGATATAAGAGGAAGAAATGGTATTACTAAAATGGAGCCTATCTCTTTTTTATCAAAATCTCCAATTCAAAATACCGAAGACGATAAAAAAATAATTATTGAAACGATGAACGAATTGACAAACAAAGACACTTCATCTTTCTTTATAAAGCTAAGTATTTATGACCTTCTCATTGCATACCCATTTAGAGATGCTCGTTCCATTAGACTCATCTATGACTCTAAAGAAAAAACAAAAGATGGCCAGTTTGATCCTATTTATGACTTTATCATTGAAACTTTTTTTGGTGCTGAGTATTTATTTGAAAATTGTCCGAAATCAAAATCTGTATTAGCGATTTTCTAATTGGTAAAAGATTATAAAAAAGAGTATGAAGCTCTTGAATTTATTCACTCCATTAAAATAGATGTTTTAAAAAAGATAATACAAGACGAACCTTTAATTAATAAAACAAATAAAGTTTTTTACAAGAATATTTTAGAGGATCAATACAATAAATTGATTCAATTACAGAATCTAATTATACAAGCTTCCACAGATAGTGATCACACTGTGATTACTTTTTAGTTCACCAACTCCATGAACAAATTTTTTATCCCTAAGATCAAGTATACAAACGAGTCCATTGCGAGGCCGTATTTTCATTATTTGATCAGCCTCTCTATTTCCATAAATAAATTCACGTCCGATAAAATCCTCTTTTTCACAGAGCCAAGTCAAAATTTGGTACTCCCCTCTTTCAATATAATCAGAATGTAAGTCCATACTCTCACCAAATTTAAATTTATGTGCAGTATAGGACAGAGTTTTAAAATAATGTAATTCTGACTTTTCAAATGGCTCAGCTAATAAGCGAATCATTTCATTCGATAGACTATCCTCAATAAATCCAGCACTTAAACCTGCATCTTTTCCAGGGATATAAGATGTTTCAGTAAAAACATGCTTTTCCATTAACTGATGCACTAACGCGTTAAGCTGAATCTCATAGAAATAAAATCCCTGTGTCTTTATTAATTCTAGAATCTCTTTAAATGAGTGTTTCATAGGTTCATTATATAATACTTAAGAAGGAAATATCAATCTGGACTTCACAATAGATACTTCGTAAAATATGATTCTATATATGAAGAACCAGTATAAAATCATACAAAATAAACTCATTTCATACTCAAAGATGGTTATTTGCCTTTTTGATCACTGCAACATGAGATGTTCTTTTTGTCCTCAAGATCATGAATCAAGACAAGGAATTTCAGAAGCTGAAATTCTGAGTAAAATTCCCTTTATTGTCCACTGGATAAATAAAGAATCTCAATCACAAGAGATAAAGCTCCATATTATGGGCGGTGAATTGTTTCAAGACTTTTTAATAGAAAAAGATTATTTAGTAATTTATCAAAAATTTATTGATGAAATAAGTAAAAGATCAAATCCAGAAAAGAGATTGATTTTCAATTTTATAACTAATCTCTCTTTTAAAGAAACGACTAAAATTAAAAAATTCTTTGATCATAATCAATTAAAATTCTCTGTTTCTTATGATTCAACTGGAAGATTCAACACACAAACTTTGGCTCAATTTAGAAGCAATATCGAATATTTTCAAAAATACATATCAATGATTTCAATCGTCATGACAAAACAAACAATAAATAAAATAGTTAAAGGAGATGAACTATTTGATTATCTTTATAAGCAGTTTGATTGTCATTTTGATGAATTTTTACCATCAGTTCCCCTGTCAGATTCTTTTATTCCTCTTGATAGTGAGAAGCTCATTTTTTATAAGTTACTCATTGATAAATACCCTTTATGTCTAAACATAGAGCCATTTTTATCTCATGAAGTTAATAATAAAATGACATGTACACGTGGTCGATCTTTTACAATTATGAAAGATAATACAATTCCAAAAGAATGTTCTGGATCAATTTTTTTAAAAGAAGGAAATAGAATTGAGCTCGACACTCCAAAAATTGTTCATGATTTCTTAGAAAAAGAGCAATGCCATTCCTGTGAATATTATCAACAATGTCCATTTCCTTGTTTTGTTAGCGAGAAATACTCTCGAGCAAAAAAAGATCTGGGAAGGTGTTTATACAAAGGAGTCTTTGATTATGCAAAATCTTAGTATTGCCTTTATTAACCCTCCTCATGCAGATTGGTCTCTTGCAAACAATATGACTTATCTACAATGTCAGAGTCATTACGAAAAAGCTGGAAAATACAAAGAGAGAGTAAATTGGATTAAAGCTCCTTATAAATGGGATCAATACGAAACACTTGAAGAAGTATACAGTGAAGTAAGCTCAGCAGATATCATCTTATTTAGTTCATACACTTGGAATGCTGATTTAATCGATCAATTTGCTCATTATGTAAAAAAACATTCTCCTAAAACACTTAGAGTTATTGGTGGTCCACATATTGGTACCAATGAACCCGACTTACTTAAGAGGAGAAAAGATTTATACGATTATATTTGTAGGCCGACTAAACCAGGAGAAGTATTTGTAGAAGATCTCATTAATGATTGGTTTGAAAATAACAGTTCTCCAAGGAATAAATATATAAGCTGGGAGATTTCTTCAGATAAAAAAACCTCATTTTCCATAGAGCAAAATTATTCAGTCTATGAAGAACATAATCACTATTTAAGTGAGACACTAGATTATGCAAAAAATAAAAATATAGAACCCTTTATTGTTCTCGAAACAACAAGAGGGTGTCCATATAAATGTGTCTATTGTGAATGGGGTGGTGGAACTGGAACAAAAATATTAAAAAAATCGATAGACATTGTTAAGCGAGATATAAAGGCTCTTAAAAAAGCAGGCTTTCGAGATGCCTATTTAACGGATGCAAATTTTGGTGCTTTTAAAGATAGAGATTTAGAAATATTTAAATATGCGTGGGAAAGTAAACTTAACTTGACTGACATCTCAACTGTAAAAACCCCTATTCTTGAAAAAAGAATCGATCTTATCAATAGTTGTTTCAAAATCATCGGGAAAAACTCAAATAGAAAATTAGAAACAAAAAATGAGATGGATATGTGGGGCGAGACTGAAAATGTTTCACTAGTTCCTACAGTCTCAATTCAGAGCATTTCTAAGACAGCAATGAAAATATCTAACCGTGTTGACCTAAATAGCCAGGATAAATTAAAACTTAGTCATCATATAAACAAGATGTGCACGAAAGAGGGCTATACAATTCCAGCAATCGAATTAATTTTGGCCATGCCAGGATCAACGATTGATGATTTCTATGAAGAAATGAATATCATTTGGAATTTTCAAGCGTGGTCAAGCTTTAGACATGACTATATGTTTCTTCCTGATTCGGAACTCAACTCTCCTAGTTACTTAGAGAAATACCAAATTGAAACGGTAGAGGTCTTTTCAGATATAGTTGATGAAGATGGGATCGATAATTGGAATAGTTTATATCGTGGGAAGAAAAACCATTTTAAGACTATAAAATCTTGTTATTCTTTCACTCATGAAGAAATGGTAGAAATGTGGTTTATGAATAATGCTTCAAACTATCTTCTACAAAATATCTATCCACTTTTTACCGACTATTTAACACCACCAGTTTTTGCAAAGAGATGTTTTAACATAATCTCCAATCTAAGTGAGTTTAAGATTATATTTGATGAAATTTATGATATTTATGACTCAAGCACTCCCCCAAAATCAATTAGAAAGCTTCAAGGTCAATTTCGAGTTAAAACCATTGAGGCGTTTCTAGTAAAAAATAAAAAAATTATTATTAACGAAATTATGCTGAAAACTTATAGGTTTGAAAATGAAATCAGTCATTAACCAAATAAAAGAAAAAGGGTTTGTTAAATTTAATGAACCAGAAGGACTTGATCTTATAAAGATTGATCAATATAAGCTACTGAACACTGAAGAGAGGTCACGAGATAATGGTGAAAAAGATATCTCTGAAGAGTTAAACAGAAAGCTACAAGTATTTGCATACTACTTAAAAACTAAATATATCGATGCCTATTGGCAGGAAGCAGTATTCAATAAATTCTTAATTTGGGATGGTGTCGATAAAGATAATCAAGGTTGGCATACTGATATTTTTGAGGGGTATGACCTTTTTTTACTTTATTACTTTGATGATACCTTCTCAGAAACGGGCGGAAGTATAAACTTTAAGTGGAAAAATAATCAAACAGAATCTTTTCAGCCAAAAAAAGGAGACTTATTCCTCGTCAATAATACAAGAGGTTTTTGGCATCGAGCTGATTCAACAATAATTACAAGGAGGGTTGCAAGTTTTGACTTTAATACAAAAACTGGTATCTAAAAAAGAAGAGCTAGGAAAAGAGAGAGACTTATGTGCTGAAATCTATAACGTATGGATCACAAAACTCCATGATTTTGAGCATGATGAAGAAAAATATAACTTATATGTAAATTTAATTCAAAACCTTGAACCGTACGGACAGATGCTGAAGGAAGAAATTCGATTACTCAATAGAGAAATATGTAGCTTCTACAATGTAGACTCGATAAATGAAACTCCACATGTTATGGACTGTGTATATAAATACGGAAATGACAAACCAAATAAAGAAAAAGAATAAAATTAATGAAGTATGGTACCACAAATTATATTCACCAAAACATTTCTGATCAATATGGAACGATGATTAATGATCAAATTAGAAATCAATTTTATGAAAAAATATTGAAAAATAATGTACAAGATAAAAGTATTCTAGATATTGGTTTTGGGCTTGGGTTACTTAGTTTCATAGCACTTAAAAATGGTGCAAAACATATTGATGCTTACGAGCAACGTAGCCATGTCTATGATCTTGCAATGAAAATTATCAATTCAACTCAATTCTTAAACAAAAAGATTGAGCTTCAAAATGATCGCTTTTACTCAAAAAAAACCCATCATGATATTCTGATTCACGAGCTACTTTCAGAAGATATATGGGGTGAGTATCTCTACTATGTCATTAAAGATTTTCACCACTATATTATTCCGGGCGAATATTATGTAAATATCTTTTTTGATTCCTTTAAAAACGTTCAAAATCAATTGTCTATTGAGGATGAGTTATATTTTAAAAATAAAATTGAAAAACTTGATCAACAAAAAAAGCTAGGTTCCCAACATTTAGACTATATCTTTAATCCTGCAGTTAATCTATCAGAGGAAATTATAAAGAACACTCAAGATCTCATGACTAGTTCTTCAACAGAATATTTCAAAAAACAATGCTTAGAGATAGGAATTAATAGAGATCTTAGTTTACTTAAAAATAAAAGTGGCTATATCATAAATGCAAATACAAAAGAGCTTCGACACATCACCCATAAAAAAACAAATATCACAACATCAATTGAACAACTTCCTCATTCAATTGATGTAGAAGTACTTACAGCAACCGAAGACATGTATTACGTTTTAAATATCGAATATGGTGTTGCCCATGAAAGCGAAAAACTTATACTCTCAAAAAAATATCCTTACAAGAGTTGGGACCAATTTGAACTACATCATTTGAATAAGTTAATATATCTAAAAAAGGGTGAAAAGCTATTTTTTCAACAATCCCTTACCAATGGTTGTTCTGTATTTTATAAAGAGATTTCATAGTGTTTACCTTTCATATCAATTGTAAAATTGCTTATTACTCTTTCTTTGAAACTAATGAAGAACATCTCATTTTACTCGAAAAACCGGGTCACCATCCCATAAGTAAAATCGTAAAGGAGTCTGTCGGTCAATGTCAGGGTATCTATGAATACATTCAAAATGAGTATCAAGGAGATTTTTGCTTATTTCTTAAATATTTAGAAAATAGAAATTCCACATTACTTCTTCTCGTTGATAATTACGTATTAAACTTATTACTAACCTTTTCTTTATATAGTAGCGTGAATAAAAGAACTCCAAGCAATCTCTTTAAGATTTATGAGCTCTATAAAGAAAATTATATTAATAAATCTTTTCATTACTCTAATTATAAAAAAGATCTTATCTCTCATTTTGATGAACCGTTTTCACTTGTTAATGAAAAAAAATTTGAAGTATTTTTATTAGATCACATTTCATTTTACAATCAATTTTCATATCCTCAATTTCTAAATTTAGAAATTGAATTTATTAATCACTTTTATTATAAAAAAAGATTGAACAACTTACTTAAAAACTATCTAGATGATTTCTTAGTACAAACATGGATTTCAGAGTTAAATGAAGTAAAAAAAATCATGGTAAAAAGACTTGATTTAATTGAAGATGGTCAATTCATCGATAATATTGAGAACGATAAAAATGGTCAATATCCATGGTTTTTAGACCCACTATTTTCTAGTTATAATTATAATAAAATTACTCAAACCTATTCAGTAGAATTTTTAAAAGATATTTACCAAAAATATCTTATTCTTAAAGATAAGGATTATATTAAATCCTTTCTCATTCCACTAAAACATATTTACCCTTTGAATTCAAAAAATATCATTTTAGATTTTCTTGATAAATCCTTTATTTCACCATACTTCGCACAATGTCTAGAAATGAGCTTTCAGAGCTTTGCCATTCGTTATTGTGAAAAACGTGAATCTAGCGTTCAGTTCAAAGATATTAATCTTACAAAAAAAATGGATGACAAATGATCAATTTTTTTGGAAATCTAAATTTAGTGCATTACTTACATGCGAATGAAAATGTTCTATCAGATATCTACACTCATGAAAAAATTAAAAATCCTTATTATGATGGAACTGATTTCACGGCTGAATATTCTCATGCCTTTAGAACAATATTAAAAACAAATTTTAATGATGATTTGAGTCTATTTTGGAAAAAAGTAAAAAAAGATTCCAAAAGAAAACATTATCAATATTATGTCTGTGAAAATATGGCCATATTTTTAGTAAGTTCTTATTTAAAGACAATTTTTTCAAAGATCTCTTTTAATGAATTCACCTATCTGATTCAACTCTTAGCATTACAAGAGAAAATAAATAATAGTATTTATTTAGAAAATCAAAAAAGCTTGTTTCAAAATGTTCAAAAGAGTATTTTGAAAGAAATCTTTCATAGTTCTACGACAATAACTCTCACAGAGAAAGAAATCTCTATTTTTCTTAATTCCGAATATCTAGTACTCGATCATTTTCAAAACCAATTTTATACTCCTTTACTAAAAGAAAGACTTATCCAAGCTTTGTGGGATAAATTAATTTTTAAAATTCAATCAATTAAAAAGGATCTACTTATCTTAAATGCGATAGATCCACCTCAATACCTTGAAAATGAATCAATTAAAGCAAAGCATCTTCAATATAAGCTCACAATTTTAAACTCAAAAAAATGGGCCTGGATTCTTGATGATTTATTATTGAATGGTGATTTAAAACATATCCTTCAGTATTATAGTGAAGAAGATTTCACATATTTCTATGACTTGATTGGTCGATTCGAAGTCGAAAATGATACTGAGTTAAAAAAGATGAATGCAAAGACTTATAAACTCATAAATATTATCTATAATGAATTTCCACTAGAATATTTAGCACTTGAAAAAGAAGGATATTTCCCTGATTTAATCTTTGATAAGTTTAGTCTATTGATGAATATTATCTACAATGATTTTAAGAAGCTTCCAATAATATCAATGACAATTCAAAAAAATTCTTTAAAAAAATAAGAAACAGTTTTTTTGACTTGTATAACCTCACTTTGCTCAATTGAATTCAATAAATTTTTGTTGATTGAGTTCAAAATGAGATGATAAGTTTCTACAGCATCATCATAATGGATGAAGTACTTATCAGTACCACAAAATAGGTCTTTAGAGTTAAGTACGTCATAGAAGTCTTCATTGAAATATTTTTGAATTAAGGTCGCATAAATAATCGCAACAATAAATGATTTTGCAGGAAAGATTGTTTCGATTTCCTTAGATAGATAATCACAACAATACTGACTAATTTCTTCTGCACTCATCTCCATTTTTACGAAATGAGGCAATTGAGATATATCATCATCAAACTTTTTTAATCTATTATTTAAAATCTGTTTTACCTTATATTCTTTTAGCATTTTTTTCTTTATACCATTCAATTAAGTTATAAAAGCCATTACAAGAATTATTGAGGTTTTCAACATGTCTTAAATGCTCACTCAAACAATGTCCTAGGTATTTACAATTAGAACAGAATTTATTATTTGATACTTTCATTTTCTCGAGATTCATCCAATCGAAATATTCAGACAAACTATTTAGTTCTTTAAAAAATTCATAATCATTTTTATCAAAATCCAGAACAGCGTAGTTTCCATTTGGAGTAATATAAAGATGATCATCAGAAAAGCTATTTGCAGAACCACTCAATACCTGTTCGAGCTTTTCTTTATTGATAAATTGAAAATTTAACTCCAGATTTAGCCATCGCTTAACAAAATTTTCAAAATCATTAAAACCAAGATGTTCTTGATTCGCTTGATTTTGAGAATATGGTTTTAATTCTACTGAAATGATATTTTGAACATTATTTAGCTGATTAATTGTATTCAATAACACGGCATCACTCCACTCTGTCATTGATTTACTTACTAACATTAGTATTGAGACATCTCTTTTTATATTTATGATATTTTTTAACACGACCTCTGAACTTTGCCTTAAATCACTATCCCAGCTAACTGAGAGTTCTATTTCAGGGTCATAGAAAATAGGTTTCATAAGACTTAAGTTTGTTATGATATTAACTCTCTTACCAGATGATTTCAAAAGATCCATGAGCTCATTAAGATAATCATCAGGAAGCATTCCAATTTCGCCCCCATATAAATCAATATCGTTAATGGTATAAATACCTGCAATCTCGGTTAGTTTTTCTTTTAAGTGATTTAAATTGATTTTTTTTTTATGACTTAGCTGATCTACTGTTAAATAACAAAAATTACATCTAAAATTACATAAGTATGTTGGATTAACGGAGAGATTAATGAGCATATTGCTCATTAATTGATACAATTTTTGAGCTTAATTTTTTCATACCTACACAGTGATTTTCAATAAGATTTGCCTTTTTTAAATCTTTCACTGTTTTTTTACAACCATTACATATCTGAAACATCGGACATGAAAAACATTCTTCTTTAAGTGAAGCGATTTCAATGTTTTTACTTAATGGTCTCTCAATTTTATCTGAATTCATTTCTGCTTCGAAATCTATTGGAAATTCTTTATCATCACCAAATGCACCACAACTATAATAATCCCCTTCAGGTTGTAAGCATCTTATAGTGCTGTCACAATTTCTATTTTGAGGACAGGCAGTAGCACCTTGATAAAGTCTTCTCTTTAACTGTTTTGTGTTAAATTCCCAATCAGCTAAATCTTTATCAATAATATCTAGATATATTTTATATATTTTTGATAAAAGGTAAGGATTTTTTTCATCACCAGATGCCATCGCATAATTTAATTTACACTCGACTCCCATTTGCTTTGCAAGCTCTACATTTCGAATAGCATCTTTTTCATTTTCATCAGATATCACAGATATGAAATCTGGCCTGTATCCAATTTTTTCTAAAAATAAATTTGATATATTCCAAAAGTCTTCCTCTTTAAAGACCCTATCTTTAGAAATTCTTCTTGTTTCACCATAATGAAATGAAGTGGCAATTCCCATACGAGGGTGTCTGAATAGCTCAATCCATTTATCAGGACGTATATAAAAATCCCAAAGATTTGTCGTAAAACTAATACTTGTTTCTAAGTCATGATCATCTAAATATTTAATGAGCTTCCAATAATAATCTGGAGTAACCATTAGTGGGTCTCCACCATTAACAATAATCGTTTGGGTCTTTGGAAATCGTTTAAGGAATTGAAAAATTTTATCCAAATCAAGCAAAGAAGCTTTATCATCGACTAGATTTGTAGAACTACAAAAAGTGCACTTAAAATTACATTTTTCAGTTGGTTTTACAATCAGTTCCATAAAGACTTTACTTCCTAGCTCTACTTATAATTACTTATTTCAATTTCAGCGTCTTGAATATCTTTTAAGGAAAGATCTCCATTCATATGACCCAGGAGAAGGCCTAAGACAAAGTTATCTTCAGTTGAAAAATAATGATAGAAATTTTGACCTTTAAACATATATTCTTCAAACTGAGCTTGGTAATAGTTTAATTCGTTTTTAATACCTACTGATAAAAAAAGCTCAAAGAAAGTTGGTATTGAATATAAATAAACAATATTACTCCCTACAATATCTTTATCTTCTATAATTTTGTAATCACTTTTAAATGCTTCTACTTCTGATTCTTCCATCGTTGATTTGTAAGCAAATAAAATAGAGCTTTCAAGAAAACTCTCCCATTTTTTAAGCATCTCTTCATTTTTTTTAATAAATTCTGTTCTTTCTTCAGGTTTAAACCATGTATTTGAAATAATGTTAGACGTATTTATATTTCTATATTCAAGTAGGATACTTGCAATATTTAACAAAACAGATTCTGAGTAATAATTCATTCTCGTCGTCATATACTTTACGAGTAAAGTTTCCTTATCCAAATAGCTAGTACCTTCCATATTAATATCTGCAGGAATATCTAAATTTGAAAGATAGGTTAAAAAAATTGCATCTTTTAATTCTGATTTTTTATAATTTACTATATATTTGATATTTTCATTTTCTAAATAATCTTTAATTTCACTTAACTGCATAGGAACATTTACTTCTTTTACGATTGTTTCCATTATCTTCTCCCTCTTGAACTGTGGCAGGAAGAATGGCATGCGCTATGACACGAATGAACTGTAAAAGTAAGTGTGGCCCTAGAAGTAGTTAAGTTCGTCACGGCCTGCCTTATTCTTAATATCAAGTTGTCTAATTTTGTTTCTTGAGAAACTTTACCTGGTCCAAGATCAACAAAAACATTGGCATCAAGGGCCATTACTGCAGCTTTAAAAGCAGTTGCGTTTTCTGCATACTCACTTGATAAAGAAGTAATTTTATTTGACCAAAGTGTGGTGGTTATTGGAGCCAATAATACTCCTGAGTCTTTTTCCAATGATCGATACCTTGATCTTATTACAGTTGCTCTTCGACATGCTGTTAAACTTCTACCGTAGACCATAAATAAATCAGCTAAAGCTGAAGCTGTTAACTGACCACTTCGAGTTTCTACAATTGAAGTGACTCCATCATTATTAGCGATTTGCGCAATACTAGTCTTTGAAACAATGGGAACTTTGTTTAAATAAGGAAAAATCTCAGCACTAGAGGTGTCTTTTTCAACTAAAGTCATAATTGATGAAATAACATCTGTTTTAAATTTGCCTATTTTTAAATTTTTATCGACTTTATCGCCAGTTGCCATAAATTTTTCCTAGTTTATAATTATTCTTGCCCTTGAAAACCATTCAAAAACTTTTTAAAAAGATCCTTATCTTGCTGAGCTTTTACTAATTGCATGAGTGATTTGGGAGCAGCACATACATCATCTTCCCAGCCTAACTGATGACAATCTCCATTACAGATATCATAAACATCACAGCTACCACACACAGGGTTTCTGATAGCTTCTTTTTGAATATTACAAAGTCTTCCTTCGCTATAAAGAATTGAGTGAATATCATCATCGATATGAGCAAAAGTATTTTCCACTGCACTATTGGGGCACCCGCCAATTCGTCCATCAGCATTAATTGTTAATACTTTTTGTTCGCATTGACGGCAACGACATCCGCTATAGGTTTGATAAACCATAGAAGATAAAATTGAGTCGAAAAACATATTATCAATATACTTATATGTTTTGTACTGAACACTTTGATCCCACATTTTTAAAAACCAATGATCAAGCTCTTTATTTGTTGGAATAATTCCATTTAATTCATTTGTTCTCGCATTACCGTTTAGAGTGACTCTCTCAAAATTAATATGTTTAATTCCAAGACTCGCCATATCTTCAATTATTTGAATAGGCTCTTTGTTACGAATTAAATTACCCGTAAGAGAGACCATAACAGTTATATTGTGCCCCGCTTCCGAAAGCTCTCTCACATTGTTTCGCCATAAATCTTCAGTGGCTTTTTTAGGCCAACGGATATTATAATCCCAAGACGTTCCCCAGCTTTTTTGACAAATTTTATCAAAGACATCCACTTTTTTCGAATCTAATTTATACGTTAAATTTGTTTGAACAGACCACCAAACTGTGGGCCATAGATGTTTTGAGCCATTCCACACATCAAACATCATCTCAGGAGGTGCTAGCATAGGCTCACCACCATGAAAGGAGATATTTCCTGTTCTTAGCTCTTTTTTGACTTTTTGTAATCTCTCAAAAAAAGAAATTGTTTTTTCCACATCAAAAAAACCTTTCTTTCCATTTTTACCATTTGTAAAACAGTGATCACAGTGGAGCTGACACGTATCAGTTGTTTTTAAATAAACCATAATGTCATCAACCAAAACGAACTCCCTTAACTAAAATGCCATGATAAATACTACAAAAGATGTAAACTTATGACAACGAATCTTCTAAACAAAGCTCCATCCATAATGCTCTCCGGTATATTGCAGCTGATAATCACCAGGTTCATTGATATATACCTCTTTAAAGGTTCCATTAATTAGATCTCGTGTCTTTAATAATATTGGAGGACTATCTTTAGTGTAACTTAAGGTAATGATATCATCATAGAGCTCTGGATCATTTGGAAGATTAATAATTTCAAGATTTTCGTCATTAGGACTTTTAATGCTGGAAGTAAGGACTTCAGGCTTCATGATTCCGATTAAACCAGTTGTAGATCCAATAGCAATCAGGCCAATGCTTTTTGTAATAAAATCACGTCTTTTCATATTATCCATCCTTAGTCTATAATATCAAATATACTATAGAAACTTTTCAATTCAAGGAAGAATTATGGCCGTTGCAAACCCAAGACCCTATGCTCCCATTTTAAAGATAGCTCAAATTGACGATAGTATAAATGCGTCAGCCGGAGATATAACAAACTGGGCACCAAATCTTGCAAATGCACCTGCTGCAGGTAGTGCTTATGGCCTTATTGTGACAAATCAAAATTCACTTGGAAGTGCACTTCCATCAATAAGAGACGTCCCTCATGGGCACTTCCAAGCAGAAAAAATTTGGAATTCTGTTTGGAATGATTATGCAGATCTTCAACTCCTAGCAGATGAGCTCATTCCAGGAAAATGTTATTTTGATACCTATGATGGAGCAAAAATCTGTAATGAGAGATGTCAATTAAGTGTTATTGGAATCGCATCAAATACTTTTGCCCAAGCTGTTGGAAAAAGAAGTGATACTAAACAAGTACCGATTGCAGTTGCTGGTTGGGTCCTAGCTTTTGTAGATAAAGAATATCCTTGTGGAACACCTCTGACTAATAATGAATTTGGAGAACTGACTGAAATGACTCGCGAAGAAAAAATGTATTACCCAGAAAGATTAGTTGCAACATATAAAAGAGCTGAGCTTGAAGAATATTTTGGATCAGAATCCAGTAAAGTTCTTGTGAATAAAAGACATTGGGTTAAGGTTAAATAATGAAAAAAATTTTAAAATCTGAAAAAGGTCTCTCCCTCTTAGAAGTGACTATTGCTGGAGCCATAGCAGTTGCCATCGCACTGGGAGTTGCAAAAATTTCCCAAAATGCAAGTAAAGGAGTCACTAAAGTTCGAACTGATACTGAGCTGCAAGATTTTAGAAATTTTTTAAAAACAAATTTTACACGCGGAAATAATTGTAGAAATACTTTTTTAGACCCTGGTTTAAACTTAAATGATGCAACGATTGCAACATTAAAAACAGATGCTGCAATTACCCCACCAAACCTTACACCTGCCCCTAAATATTATGAAATCAGTAATGATCCGACTGCAATTGGAAATACTCTAGATATCGTTACAAATACAGATAGTGCTGGAGATACAATAGCTGGGAGTACTATGTCCTTAACTGCAGGTTTAAAAGTTCCAGGATATCCTAATTGGTTTATTGAAGAAATGCGAATCTATCAAATTGGAAATGTAACATCTGAAGCAAATATAGATACAGGTATTTGCTCAATGTATTTTAAAGTGAAACGAGATGCTGGATTAAATAGCAAAAGATCTTTTGGCGCAGGTGATTTAAATTTTTGGGTGAATCTTAGCTGTACAATCGACAGAGTATCAGGGCTTATGAATTATTGCATCGAAAACCAAGCTGTAGTACCTGGCTTTTGGGTGCTTCAAGATTCAGAAAATCCGACAGTAGGAATTAGATATGATGCAGATGTTTATGTCGGTAAACATTTAATCGTTGAATCGGATAGAAGAATCAAAAAAGATTTAATGCCCATTGATCACGCTAGTGAAAAATTATCAGAGTTAAATGGATTTTATTATTTTATGACTAATGAGAATTTTAACTTTAAGCACTATTCAGATGAACTACAAATGGGACTGATTGCCCAAGATGTAGAAAAAATATTTCCAGAAGCAGTATCAATGGATCATCAAGGTATAAAGTCTGTACGTTATACAATGTTAATCCCTGTTCTTATTGAAGCACATAAAGAACAAGTAAAAAGGATTGATGAGCTTGAGAGAAAAATAGATCTTTTACTTAAAGAAAAGTAAATTTATTTTATTACTGGAACTATGATCTCCATTATATAACCCAAACAATCTGATTTAAGAACCTCTATATTTTTTGTAAACATAGAGGGAATAAAAACTCTATTTGACTGAAGCTCATTAACATTCACTATTTTTAAAAAATCATTTGTAATGACTTTGCCCTTATTATCAACAACTTTAAAATGACTCAAGCTCTTTACAAATCCAAGGTGTGAGTTTTTCGCCATAAGATCAAAATTATTTTCATCTATATTTTTGATAAAAGAAATATCATGCTGACTCTCTTTGTTGTCATCAAAATCAATTGTTGCATCTGGATTTACCATAATTCGAGCAATTGTATGATAAATATCAACCTGCGCCCTATTTTCAAAATAATTCAGTTTTTCCAAATGAAGAATTCTTTTTACAAATGCAAAAGACTCACTTATTCCAGGCTCAATTGAGGGAAGACCTGCTTCAATCGTGATCGAAGTACAGAACTTACTAAAGGCCATAGACTGAACATTATGAGGTTCTGTAAAATAAACGGTATGACTCCCAAAATGACTTGCTAGTTTTAAAAATTCTTCACCACAAGAATTGATACAGCCATATAACGGATTTTTTCCTGTATTATTATGAATATCAATACTTGCAAATAACTCATATTCTTTTGCATAGGAAATTACCTTCATCGCCATTTTATTTTCAGGAAGATCACCTTCTTCCCAAATGCGATTATAGTCGGCTTGACCTGTAAGGTGTCTTTGATTTTTTTTTGCCGCAAAAACATTACCAATGAAAATAATTAAATCTCTTGGTAGTTGTTTTTCTCTATACTCAATGAGTATTTTTTTTAAAACATCAAAACTAGTTGTTTCATTTGCATGTAAGAGAGTCGATAAAAATAATGCCTCTTTTTTCTCTCCTTTTAAATGGATGATTGTAGGACCACCTAAAATATTTTCTAATTCTTCAACTCTGCATGTATATAATTTTTCTGGCACTTCTGTAACAATATTCAACTCCACTACAACTCCCATTCATGAACAGATAATCCACTATATTGATTTTTTAAATAGGCTTCTAATAATTCTTGAAATCTTTTCCCATGCATATGAATAAAAGCTTTTTGCCAAATGGCGCCATTAACCCCTTTTTTAATTCTGGGATAAATGACATTATCTAAATATTTGACAATATCATCATGAGCAATACCTCTTTTGATAAGAGCTTTTTTTACATTAGGAAAAATTTCATGTTCAAGAAGATCTCTCATATTATGCATTTTACCATCTAACCACTTCACTTCGCAAAAAAAACTCTGTCTCGATGATTTATAAAAATTATGAATAAGTTCATCAAAAGTAATAATATCTTCGGGAACAATTTCATGAGTAGCAAGATAATCTACAAGTCCTATAAAAAAAGCGGAGTTCGCAATTGAATCAATTAAAGTAGGTCCCGCACTTGGAGAACGCTGCTCGATTCGTAGATGATAAGATCCATCTTCATTTTTACCAATAATAGGTCTCGTCCATCTCCAAATGGTTCCATTTTGTAGACTTAGATGTGATAAATCCTCTACTTCTCCGTCTCTTAGTTCAGCAAGAAGGGTTGGATAATCTTTTAGATTTTCAAGATAGAGCTCAAACATTGATTCTTTTAGATAACCATTTCCAAGAGTGACTCTTTTAATATTTTTTCCACAAGTCGTTTTAGTCTGTAAATCAACAGATTGTTCAAAAATAGCTATTCTTGATTCATCCCATAATTCTTTTCCAAAAAAATAAGGAGAATTTGCACAGAGAGCAATCATAAAGGGAGAGGCAATCATTGAAGCATTATAATATCTTTTCGCATGTTCTTGATCAATTGTGAGATGAACTTGTAAACTTGTTGCTGCACATTCTGCAATAACACTATCCATATACATATAAAGATTATCTCTACCTTCAAGCCTTATATAAAGAGGTCTTCCTTCTCTAAGCTTCATGACTTGCTCATTCATAATTGAATAGCGATTTTGAGGAGATAAATATTTCATCTCTAACATATGAGGTCGAAGAGTTGGAAGTGTTCCTACAAGCATAGCGTGCTTATTATCAGATTGAGCTTTTTTCTCACACATGGACCAAATTGAATCCATTTCATCATGAAGTTTTTTAAAACAATTTCCTTCTAATTCATAAGGAGAACTATTTATTTCAAAATTAAATTTTGCTATCTCGGGTACAACTTGCGAATTATTTAACTCTCTCAAAAACTTTGGTGAATAGGGAGAAGGTAGCATGTCATTATTAATAAGCCATGCTTCTAATTCAATTCCTATTTTGTGATTACCTTTAGAGAAAAGGTTATTATCAAAAAGATTTTTTACAAATAATGTTTCTTGCTCTAATCGTTTTTGAAATTCAGCAGTTTCTTCTACTGAATACCCTTTACTTTCGACTTCCTTGCCCATTAACTCTCCACCAAGTTATTATTTCATCATATTGTACCATAAATAATAAAATCCTTATCATCAGTGATCACAACTTTAGAAAAAGAGGCAATTAATTTAGCTAATAAAGATGGTACACTTCTCTCATTTCATCAAAAAGAAGTTTCATTTTATTTGAAATCTCAGGGTGATCTTTATCATTCTGATCATAAACAAATCTTTCAGGCCCGAAATCTTTAACCATTAACTTTGTCTGCCAAATATTATCACGAGGCATATTAAGATCTGAGTGAAATTCAAAGTCCTTCATAATTTCTGGATCAATAAAGTCTTGAATAGAATTAAAATATTCATCATTATAAATCTTTTTTCCTGTATGTATTCTTGTGTATCCCCTAACGACATAATCAATATAAACAACATCACATTCAAAAGATTTAAATAAATGATTAATTGCTCGAAGTGGAATAATATCTCCACAAGTTGCAATATCAAAATCAACTCGGTATGTACAAATTCCATTTGGTGCAGATGCATCTGGGTATGTATGACTTGTTAAGTGAGATTTTGTTAAATGTGATTTAACACTAGCGCCTTGAGAAACTGTTTCCCATTTACCACCTTGGACATCACTCATAAGTGTCATGGTTGATGCTCCAACGGGATCGTAATCCATTTTTGATTCACTAATGATATCCGATTCAATAATATCACAAATTTCTCTAGAAATTTTTAGGATTTTTTCTGAAGAATATTTTTCATTAATAAAATTTATATATTCCTCTTTTTGCTTATCACTAAATGTGATGCAAAAATCGTATAAATTAAATGATAAAATTTTTGTTAAATTATTAAAACCTGATAACTTTATTTTTTCCGCTGAAGATACAAATGCCATGACTTACCTTAAAAAAAATGGGGAAGACGCCTTCCCCATAGAACTTGAATATTACTTAAATTAAACCTAATTCTCTAACTGTATTTCTCTCATCAATTAATTCATCAAGAGTTGCTTTAAACTTTTCAGATCCAAAATCATTGTGTTTTTGATTTTCTACAACAATTAATTTTCCATTTTCAACTCGACATGGATAAGAAAAAATAATTCCTTCATCTACACCATATTGACCATTAGATGATAAACACATTGAGAATGTTTCACCTTTAGGAGTATCGTGAGTTAAATTATAAACACCTTGAACACAAGCATTTGCAGCACTTGCAGCAGAACTTGCTCCACGCGCTTTAATAATTGCAGCCCCTCGTTTTTGAACGGTAGAGATAAATTCACCTTTAAGCCAAGCTGAATCAGTAATAACTTCAGCAGCTGGTTTTCCAGAAATTGTTGTATTATAAAAATCTGGATATTGAGTCGCCGAGTGATTTCCCCAGATTGTCATATTTTTTACTTCTGTTATATCAACACCTGCTTTTTGAGCTAATTGTGACTTTGCTCTATTTTCATCAAGAGTTGTCATCGCAAAAAATCTATCTTTTGGAAGCCCTGAGTTTTCCATTGCAATTAAACAATTTGTATTACAAGGGTTTCCTACTACAAATAATTTACAATCAGCTGCACCATGTGCGGCCATCGCTTTACCTAATGGTCCAAAGATTCCACCATTTACTTTTAATAAATCAGATCTCTCCATTCCATCTTTTCTAGGAACAGCACCAATTGCTAAAATCCAGTTTGCATCTTTAAATGCTACTTCCATTTTATCAGTACAAACAATATTTTTTAGTAATGGAAATGCACAATCATCCAATTCCATCTTAACTCCTTCAAGAGCACCAAGTGCTTGAGGTAGTTCTAATAATTGAAGTTCAACTTCAGTATCTAATCCAAACATTTGTCCAGATGCAATTCTAAATAAAATTGCATATCCAATTTGACCAGCAGGCCCTGTTACTGCAACCTTAACTCTTTTGTTTGCCATATATTTCTCCTTAAAGTTTTGATTTAGATGATTATATGGGATTTCTATTAAGTAGTAAACGAGGAGATTGTGCATAGACAATAAATGTATTCAAGCATAGTATGGTATTTCATCACACCTAAAGGAGCAAAGTGTCATGAGTGAATCAAGTGGTAATTCTAGCAATAATAACAGTACAGGCCCTAAACCGTATAAGAAACGTAATAATAGACGTTACAGAGGCAATAAACCTAAACCAAATACAGAAGGTGGCGAAAATAAAAATATTCCACAAGCCGCTAGTTCACCTAATGCCAATCCTAATAAAAAGAAGTTCTCAAAGAATAGAAGACCAAAAAGCTTAACTCCGAGTCGTATTTTACAAAAATATGAAAACCTTCAAGAACAATATATACAGGCCAGGTCGAAGTTTTTTGAATTATTTGGAAGAGGAAAAGAAAAACAACTTGAAAAAGTTGAAAAAAATTATCATACAAGTCTTGAGAACCTTAGAAAATTTGAAACAGGTCTTAATGAAGACTGGCAAAAAGAAGTACTAGATCAAAAAATTAATGCTTATCCTGAAGATAGACAATACACGACTGAGCATAATATCGCTCCTGTTGGTGATACTGTGGCACATACTGGTGAATTTGAAGACCCACATCTTCTCGCAACACAAAAAAATCATCAATGGACTGAAGATAAAGAAGAATCAACAGGAACAATTGAAGACTATCAACGTTATAAAGATGGATATATTCCAAATTAAATAAAAATTAAAAAGGTCAGTTCAACTGACCTTTTTTTATATCTTGAAAAATATTAAGAATTAGAAGACATTTTAAAATTTGAAGAGTTTGAAAACTCTTGCCCTGAAGCCTGCGCCTCATTTGAGCTATGTAATGGCTGCACCTTAGTATCTGCACTTAGCTTTAAGTAATTATCTAAAGTTTCATTTTGATCAGCTATGATCGCGGCCTTAAGATCCTTAGGATCGATATCTAATACCTCTGAAACTTTCGTTAACATTTTTAAAGGAATATTACATAATGAACGCTCTACGTTACTAATAAATTGACCATTTTTGTAACCAAGTAGATTTGATAAATCTGATTGGGAATAAGCTTTAGGGTGCTCTAACCTCTTTGTGCGAATTAACTTAGCAATGTTTTTAAAACAACGCATGACATCTCCTACTTCAAATTAAGTGTTCTTAATAATAATGATTTTTTCCGGAATGTCTTTAACATTCTTAAAAAAAAATATAAAACAATAATGCCAAAGAAATAGAAAAAAAAATATATGAGGAAAAAAATGAAAAGTCTTGTGTCGTGGAACGTTAATGGAATTAGAGCTTGTGCAAAGAAGGGATTTGTTGATTGGGTTAATGAGAAATCACCTGACATCATATGCTTACAAGAAATCAAGGCGGAAAAAAATCAATTTCCAGAGGAAACATTGACAATTGATGGTTATGACTTATTTATTTTTTCTGCAGAAAAAAAAGGATATTCTGGAGTAGCCGTCTACAGTAAAGAAAAATCAGTTAAAGTTCATTATGGATTAGGCATTGAAAAATTTGATAATGAGGGAAGAACGATTATTTTAGAATATAAAAGTTTTGTTCTCTTTAATTGTTATTTTCCAAATGGCCAAAGGGACCATGGAAGAGTTCCTTATAAATTAGAATTTTATGATGAAATTTTAAAACGCTATAAGACATACATCTCAGAGAATAAAAATGTTATTATTACTGGAGATTTTAATACTGCTCACCATCCTATTGATCTTGCCAATCCAAAAACAAATTTAAAAACAACTGGATTTCTCCCCCATGAAAGAGAATGGATGGATCATTATGTAAATGCAGGAATGATCGATACGTTAAGGTATTTTAAACCTGATGCAGAAGGCATTTATTCGTGGTGGACATATAGAGGCGATTGTAGAGAAAGAAATATTGGGTGGAGAATTGATTATTTTATGGTTTCAAAAAGTTTAGAAGAAAATCTGATTGGTTGTGATCATCATCCAAATGTTCTTGGATCAGATCACTGCCCGATTGAGCTTGTTTTAAAGAACGCTTAAATTAACAAGCATTGGATTGTGATCAGAGCCATTACTTGCAGGGGCGCTTGAATGATGAACCTTAAGGTCTTTGACAAAAACATAATCCAGAATATTTCCTAAAAATCGCTTACGATAATCTTGCTCAAAAACAACTTCAGTAAAGCCTAATCGTTTCATTTCGGATTTTAAAAAATGTGTCTTTCTTTTTGACCAGGTATTAAAGTCTCCAGCAAAGATGATTGGTCCGTCGTGTGCAGAGATCTCCTTAACTGATTCTCTAATCATATGTCTAAATTTTTTTGTACTCACAAAATTAATCGCGTGTATATTTCCTACCATTAAAACTTTATCCACTTCTTCTAGGTAGTACTTAGAGAATAATGCCATTTTTGGTGTTCTTATTACAGGCTCTAAATAATAACTTCTTTGCCATTTATATAGTTCAGGCTTTTGAATAGAGCCTGTCATCACTCCGGAACTCACACTTGTCTTATATTTATTATCAATCCATGCTGTTGCAAAAACAAAACTAAAGTCAGCAGAGTAGGTAAAAATTTGATTAAAATTTGTATCGAGATGAGCTTCTTGTAAAAGAACAATATCTTGGTCTTGACTGAAATGAGAAAAATCTTTATGAAAATCTTTGTTTAATCCTTTGTAGACATTCCAAACAAGAATATTAAAGTTATAAGGATTTATTTTCTTAGTCGCTGAATGTTCATTAAATAATTTAATCACATGTTCATCTTTAGGCGTAATATATCTTCTTGAAAAAAGATTATTCGGCTCTGAGTTAGCATAAAAAGAAAAGAAGAGAATCGATAGAAGTAAAATTCTCATCTAGAACTCTACAATAAATCCATGACCATCTTTAATCATTTTCATGGCCATCTTATTACGTTGTTTCACATATTGATTATAGGCTTCTGCCCCAATAATTCTTCTAAGTTCAATAGAATATTTTTGATTAATTTTTCCAAGATTAATATTGTCTTCGAGAGTAAATAAATAAGGTTCATCTGGGTTAAGATCACTTTTTTTGAAAGTTTCATCCATCATTTTTGAAATTTCAATTTCGCGGTCTCGCGCCAGTTCTATATACTTATCAACTTGTTCTGGCATAAGTCCTAAATCAACTTCGAAATAGGCCCTAATTTCTTCATTCCAATTATTTTTGGCCTTCTCATAGTTTTGTTCATAATCGGGGGAAATCGCTTCCTTTATTTCTGATTTATCTTCAGTACTCTCCTGCTGATTCAGAAGGATTGATTCTTTAATTTGCTTAATATTTTTTGCTTTTTGATTGGCATGCATTTGAGATTTTTTAATTGCCGATTGGGCAAGCTTAATTTTATCAATTTTTATCTCTGGTGTTTGATCCAAATTATCTATTTCTTTCTCTTCAACAGTAAAAAGATAGAGATTCAGACCTACAGATGCTGACAATATTGTATAAAAAAATATTTTTTTGAACATAAATTACCTCGTACCAGAGATAATATAGTTAGTTTTCTCTCATTTTACAATTTATCTTTAGAATAGATTAAATTTCCCTGATAAAAGACCTTATCAAGCATTTGATCGTACTTGATACGTTTTTTTCGATGCGCGTCAACATAGTATTTAATCACTTCTTCAGAAGACTTTAGTTCTGTATTTTTCAATTTAGGAAGAACAAGAAAATTTGCCTCTTTTCCAATATCCAAATTCCCTGTTTTTTTATCCACATTTAAAAGTTTTGCCCCAGCGAGTGTTGCTCTATACAAACCCTTAATATGAGTTGCACCTTTAACTTTCGCTTTTTCGTTCTGATCGACAAATGATCTTATCACATCAAACATCGATAAAACGGGCCCACCACCAATATCTGAACCAAGTGCCCATCTAATTTTATTTTTTTCTATTTTATGAAAATCAAAAAGACCAGAGCCAAGCCCCTTCTCTTTAATAGGAGCATTGGATGTGGGACAATGAGCAATCGCAGTATTTGTCTTTGCAAGCATTTTTATCTCTTCACCTTGAAGATGAATTCCATGCCCCATAATACTTTTTGGTCCGAGCATTCCTACTTTTTTGTAAATTTCAGTATAGCTTTTAATTTTTTCGAATCCACTCATTCCTCTATAAAGACTTGTCACAAATTCAATCTCATTATGCGTCTCGCAAAGATGACTTTGCATATACCCTTTATTTTTCTTTGCAATTTTTGCAGTTGCCTTCATAGTCACAGGATCAGTGGCAATCGCAAAACGAGGGGTTAGTGCATATTTACTTTGATATTTTTTTGTAAATTTCTCTACTAATGAAATTGCCTTCTTAGATGTTTGCTTTAAATAATCAGGAGAATTGATAGTCATTAAAACATTTCCAATAATAAAATCCCCTACAGTTTCTTTCATCGCATGATCTAGTGTATGTTCATGAATTGAAGAATAACATGCACCACCAAGAGTACCAACTGAGCTTAATCTTTTAAAAAAATGAGAAGCTTTCTCTTTTGAATATTTTTTATTTTCAAATTTTCTCTCTGATGGAAACGTATAATTATCTAGCCAATTTAATAAATTTGCTTTTGGCATCTCTCTGACATCATCTTGTACCCAATGAAAATGCATATCAAAAAAACTAGGAATAATAACTTGTTCCGAATAATCAAGAATTTGAATATCCGATTTCATTTTTTTAATGATTGAAGATTTTGTTCCAATATCTTTAATTAGATAAGATTTTTTTGTTTCGTTATATTTTAAGTGCAAGGCACCGTTTTTAATCAAATTACATTTTTTATCAGTTTGTGGATTAACTATGTGCGCCAAAACTATTAATTCATTTTTCATATTTAAAGCCTTTTTCATTTGTAAAGTGGACTACTATATTCTATTTTTATTAGATGAAAAGTATAAAATATTTCGCACTATGTCTGTTTTCATTTTTCTCCCTAAATTCCTTTTCACTTTATGAGGTTAAGGAAATCACATTTCTGGATATAAATGCAACTATCAACCCCGCCATTCATAATTTTATCGAAAGTAATTTAGATAAATTATCAAAACAAAATGGCGACTTTGTGGTGATTAAACTCAATACCCCAGGTGGTCTTGTCTCAACAACAAAGGACATCATAAATGTGATTGGAAGGGCCAATTTTCCTGTTGCCATTTGGGTTACTCCTGAAGGTGGAAGTGCAACAAGTGCAGGCGCAATTATTGCAAGTTCTGCTCATATTCTTGTTATGAGTGAAGGAACAAATATTGGAGCGGCTACTCCCATCACAATGAGTGAAGATTTAAAGACAGATGCAAAGTCAAAAGCAGTTAATGACTTAAATGCCTTAGTACGGTCATTATCAATTGCAAGAGGAAGAAATCCGGCTCCTTTTGAAGAAATGATTAGCAGTGCAAAAAGTTTTGATGCACGGGATGCGCTGAAAAAAAATATCATTGATGGGATTATTAACTATGAAATTGATTTTCCTAAATTTTTAAATGAAAAAAACATACTCATCAAAGGTGAGAAAATAGAACTTTCTGTACCTGCGAATACACCTTTAAAAAGCATTGAGATGGATATTGGACAGCAGTTTTTAAATATTTTCGCTAATCCTTCCACTGCATATATTTTATTTGTTATTGGTGCAGCTTTAATTTATTTTGAGCTTCAGGCTCCTGGTGGCTTTATAGCAGGCTCCATTGGGGCCATCTCTCTCCTACTCTCAAGTATAGGATTTCAAGTGCTTCCTCTCAATATTGGAGCAGGAGGGCTGATCTTACTCTCGTTTGTTTTATTTATCTTAGAAGTCTATATAACAAGTTTTGGAATTTTAACCATTGCAGGCCTTGCATCCCTACTTGCCGGATCATTATTTTTATTTAGAACTGATAATAGCTTAATAGACCTCGAAATAAGTCTTATCTTATCTGTGGTAGGCTCCGTTTTATTTTATGTATTATTTCTTACTTTTTTCTTATTCAAAACATGGAATAGAAAAAGTAAAAAGAAAATTCAAACATCAATTATTTTTAAAATTCTTGATTCAGATTCGAACCTTTATCAAATAAAAATAAATGGCGAAATTTGGAAAGCTCAATCTAGTGAACCACTTGAGGTTGGAGAAAAAGTAACAATTTTAAATAAAAACAAACTGATTTTTAATATTGAGAAATCAAAAGGAGAATAAATGGGAATTTTATTAGTACCTGCAATAGTCATTATTGTTGTCTTGATCATGGGGTCAATTAAAATTTTAAATGAGTACGAAAGAGGTGTTGTCTTTAGACTTGGATCTTTTTCTGGAGTAAGAGGTCCAGGCCTAATTATTCTTATTCCAATTTTAGAGAAGATGGTTAAAGTTGATTTAAGAGTCGTAACAATGGATATTCCGAGTCAGGATATTATCACAAAAGATAACGTAACTTTAAAAGTAAATGGAGTTGTTTATTTTAAAGTTGATGATCCTGAGAGATCAATTATCCAAGTTGAAAACTATTATCATGCAACATCGCAAATTTCTCAAACAACTCTAAGATCTGTAATTGGTCAATATGAACTTGATGACGTTCTTGCCCAAAGAGATGATATTAATTCTAAGCTTCAGGTTATTCTTGATGAACAAACAGAGCCATGGGGAATTAAGGTCACGAATGTTGAGCTAAAAGCGATTGATCTTCCTGAGAATATGCAAAGAGCAATGGCAAAACAAGCTGAAGCAGAAAGAGAAAAAAGAGCTAAAGTTATTTCAGCTGATGGTGAATTCCAAGCAGCAAAAAAATTAGCAGAAGCAGCAGAAGTTCTTGGAAGAGAAAAACATGCAATTACCTTGAGGTATCTAGATACAATGAGAGAAGTTTCAAGTGGTGCTGGTAAATCATCTATTATCTTTCCAGTTCCACTGGATTTAATGGGTTCAATAAAAAGTATGATCAAACAAGACTAAGTGTGAATATAAGGGGCAATTTCTTGCCCCTTTCTTTATTATTCAATAAGTTCAAATTTATATTCTAATGAGAGATCAAGTATTTTCAATTTCGAATCAATTGATCCATGTTTTTTAAGCTCTATAGTATAATAACCTCTTCCTGATGGCCTAGAACTAAGTCGGCTTAAACCTTCTGCATCCCCTAAAATCGCCTGGAGCGTCTCAAGATTATCTCTATCGATTTCTGCTTGTTGAATATCTCCTGTACTACTATTTATAGATGCCATCCAAAAATGTTCATTTTGACTTTCATTTCCGTGAGTAAATAAATAGTCTAGTCCGTTCTTATTTATGTAAGACTCACGCCCATGACTAACAATAATTTCTAGTTCTGAATCATTTGAATCAATTTCAACCTTTCCATTTATCTGAATGTTCTCTAGCCTTACATTTTCTTTATTTTCACCAAAAGCATTTATTGAAGTTAGGTCTATAAAAATTTTGTCTCCATTATTTAGGGCTTTAACTTCGTTAGCATTTAAACTGATATTTTTTCTAAAACCTGTTTTTTCTATATTTGCTTGATCGATATGATCAATAAAACTGCTAACAATATATGAGATTTCATCAGTATAAATAATCATGAGTTTTTCAAGATCATTTGAACCCAATTCTTTTTGATTATTTTTTAATAAACTCATCATCTCTTCAAAAACATTAAATAAATCAAGATGACGTCCATATGACTTTAGAGTTCGATACTCAAAAGATTTACCTAATCTATAATGATAAAAAAGAAGTCTTTCTTTTGAATCATTCATATAGTTCTGAATTCTCACTTTTAAGTTATGAGATATCTTAGAATTTGCCTCTAACAGCTCAGAAGATAGATCTGAAATTAATAAATAATTTGTATTAATCTTATTTAAATTTGTTGTAATAAATAAATTTATATAAGCTAACTCTGATCTTACTTCAGCTTGTTTTTTCATTAATTTCTTTAATGAGCTGATTACTTTTTGATAAAGCTTATTTGATTTACGAAGTTTTTCTATTTCCTTATCCAGAGCCGTCTTAGAAACCTGAACTCCTTGTTTTGAATTTTCATCTTTAATAGCATTAACAACGGGTGAATAAAAACCAATCATTTCATCAATAAATTTTTTCTTTTTGATAACTTCTCTTTTAATCCTCTCAATTTTTTGCTCTTGAGTCTCATGACGAATAGGATGCTCAATTTCTGTAAACTTCTCAAAACTAAGTTCATCTAATTTATTTTGTAATTCACTATTAGCTTTTTTAAAATTGATCTTTTTGAAATTTTCCACCAGACTAGGTCCATTTTCAATGATTGACTGAATCGGATCATCAGACTTACTCATCTCATGCACCATTTCCACTCCTGCTCCAATAAGCCCAAAAGTAGGCTGTCCAACAGGAACAACCTTAGAAGCTGCTGCAAAGTACCCTACGGCATTATTTAAAAAAGAATCTTTTGGTATTAAATTTCTTTTTGCCTGACTTTTTATTTCATCATCGAGCGCTTTTAAATGCTCCTTAAACTCTGACTCTGATACCTGTAGTTCATCTACCATATGTCCAATTTTTGAAACTTGTTGTATTTTACTATTTAATTCCTTGGCAGAATTTTGAATCTCCTCGAATAGGTTCTTTTGTGTATTGATAATTCCTAATCTTTGGGACTCCACACTTTCATAATCCTGTAAAAGTAATGTTCCATAAAACATTCCTTTAAGAGATGAATAAACTTCCTTTTCAAATAATTTATAACTTATGGCCAAGCTTGCATTTGGAGTCCATGTCATTTCATGACCAAAATAATCTAATCTTGAAAGTATTTGTTTTTCAAATCTTAATAATTTTAAATCAAGATTTTTCTTTGAAATAATTTTGTCTTCGCTTTTATTTAATAATTGTTTTATTTTTTGTAATTCATTATAAGCAAGAAAAGTATGTCCATTTAAGTATTGCTCCTCTACAAAACGAATCATTGGAAGGACATTATATTCTGAGAACCAATTTTCTATAAATAGAACTGGAGTTTTCACTACTTTTTCAGTCGCGATAGCTTTTTTTGCTACCATATCTCTACCCTTAACAGCTGTGACACAACCTTTAATCTCTGTTCCTGATCTTTCTCCAGTAACTTTATATTTTTTGCATGACTTGATTGGTGATCCAGGCTCACCTCCAACTCTCAAAATATCTTCACGCCCATGATTTCCATCTATCTGTAGACCTGTTTTCAAAAGTTCTTGATTAGTGACAAAGATATCTCCTGCAAGACCTCCTGACCCAGGAGATCCACCAACTCTGGCATCTCCACCATTTCCAGATGGAGTACCTTTTTTCTCTTCCTTGATTCTACAACCTGCTGGTATTTTGTTCTTCCTAATAGGATCCACACTACAAGTCGTGAACTTATAATAATAGTTTGATCCATCTACCATTCTGCCATTTGTCCCTCTGACTCCGTGTCTTCCAGCTCCAGCATTTTGGCCACTCGTTCCATTCGCAATAAGTACAAATCTATCACTATCGCTCTTAACTTTATCAGCAACGATTTTAATACTTCCTGCCGTAAGACCATTTTTACCATCAGTAAATTCTTCTGCATCAAATTGAAATTCTTCTCCAGAAGTATTGATTGATCCTCTTTCTGCGAAATCAATTTCTTTTTTCTGATCTTCTTAATAATCATTT